>Ga0315273_10000105_pt1 | contig 70149 bp, 61 predicted proteins | sample YL17G02_0_MG_FD_205753 | JGI IMG/M metagenome (GOLD analysis project Ga0315273, IMG submission 205753) | Sediment microbial communities from Yellowstone Lake, YNP, Wyoming, USA - YL17G02_0 | ecosystem: Environmental > Aquatic > Freshwater > Lake > Sediment | place: USA: Wyoming | collected... | reverse complement strand
ACCAACCATATCGGCTCACTTGAAGTTCCGTTGCTATTCGTCCATCTTCAGCCGCGAAAAATCATCGGTCTGGCGAAAATTGAGACTTGGGACAGCAAATTCATGGGCTGGCTCTTTGATCTGTGGGATGCCATCCCAGTCCGCCGCGGCAAAGTGGACCTGGACGCTATCCGCCGTTGTTTGGATGTCCTCAAGGCCGGGGATATCCTCGCAGTTGCACCCGAAGGGACGCGCTCGCATGACGGACGCCTTTTGTACGCACAGCCCGGGATAGTATTGATCGCTCTGCGCTCCGGGGCGCCCATCCTGCCGATGGCGCACTGGGGTGGGGAGGACTTTGGTGCCAATCTGAAGAAACTAAAACGGACGGATTTTCATATCCGGGTGGGCGAGCTGTTCCATCTGGATGCGAAAGATGAAAAAGTTAACGGTGGGGTTCGCCAGGCGATGGCAGACGAGATCATGTTTCAGATTGCGGCCCTAATGCCAGAATCCTATCGCGGCGAATACGCAAACTGCAAGATACCGTCGAAATATTTGCGGTTTTCCTGAATAATTTCGATTCCGCCACCGTGGACGGCGGCAGTTGAAATAAATGTTTATCATCCATCCAAACATATTAGAATTCACACCCGGAGTCCCCATGGTCAAGCTCATCTTTCGTATTTTAGAATATGATGTTCGTTCTGGCATGACTCTGGTGGACTCGCTCAAGAAGAACAATACCCTTTTGGAAGGTCCTGTTTGCACGCGGGACGAAGAATTGATTTCTGAAGGATGATGATGATGTCATCAAACTCTTCGCAACGATTTCGGGAGGCTGGAGGAAGTCCCGGCTTTGTGTCCAAAAAGCCGTGATCAACTTGCACCATCATTGACTGGCACTCTGCAAAGACCATTTCCTCGAAAGGATTCCGGAACAAATCACTCGTTTTATTGAAAAGGTTGAGATGTTCACTACACTGGAAAGCGACCGCCCCGGGGCTAAACAATTTTTTTACTTGTCATTCCTCGAATCCCAAAAATCCAGACGGTTTGCCGAGCGCGAAGAAAATTAGGCCGAACTGCACCTCTGTCCCAACAGTGGACAATCGACCTCCCCCCGGGAATTTCTTGGTTTTGCAGAATAATGAGGCAATAATGCAATTGAATATGGGTAGGCATTACCGTTATCTTGACCTGATCATGGCGGTGTTCGTGACAGTCTTGGTGGTCAGCAACATTGTCTCATCGGCCAAAATTGTGGATTGGGGTTTCAGCATCTTAGGAGTCCACATGGCTTTTGATGCCGGCACCCTTCTTTTCCCGGTCAGTTACATCTTTGGAGATATTCTCACCGAAGTGTATGGCTACAGTAGGTCCCGTAGGGTAATCTGGGCCGGGTTTGCCTGCCTGGTGCTAAGTGCCGCTATCTTCAGGATCGTCAGCATCCTGCCGGGCGAATCCCAGTGGCTGCAATATGCCGGCAATGAAGCCTACCTTGCCATCTTGGGTGGGATGAGCAGTGGCGGGATTGTGTTAGCCAGCTTGGCGGGATATTGGTCCGGCGAGTTTTCCAATTCATTCGTGCTGGCAAAAATGAAGGTTCTGACCAACGGCCGTTGGCTGTGGACGCGGACCATTTGCAGTACGATTATCGGCGAGCTGGTGGACACGCTAATATTCGTCGTCATTGCTTCCCTGTTCCATGTTTTCCCCTGGAGTCTGTTTTTGACACTGGCTGTGAGCAATTATCTCTTCAAGGTTGGCATCGAAGCGTTACTGACACCACTGACCTATGCGGTAGTCATCAAATTAAAGAATACGGAAAATGAAGATTTCTATGATTGGGACACCAACTTCAATCCTTTTCAAGTCTGAAAAGGTCCACAGGGTTTATAGAAACAGGTCTGACGGCTTGTTATGTCAGACCTGTTCGACGAGTCGGATTATCAGGCAATTTCAAGATATCGTTCAACTTCCCAATCGGTAACGTTGATACGGAAGGCGTCCCATTCGTCCCACTTTGCTCGAGTGAATGTGTCATAGATGTTTTCGCCTATTGCGGCGCGGACGATCTTGTTTTTTTCCAATTCACCCAAAGCTTCGGCTAGGGAACCGGGCAGGGAGCCAATGCCCAGTTTGGCACGTTCGGCCTGGTCAAGGTTATAGACGTTGATGTTATTCAGAGGAGCGGGCGGCGTCAGCTTGTTGTCAACCCCATCCAGAGCAGCACCAAGAATGGCGGCAAAGGCCAGATATGGGTTTGCTGACGGGTCGGGGAAACGCAGTTCGGCCCGCAGTCCCTTGATTCGGCCTTCAGTGATACGCGGAATGCGGATCAGCGCCGAGCGGTTGGTTTGCGCCCAACCGATGTATACCGGAGCTTCGTACCCGGGGACGAGCCGCTTGTACGAATTGACGGTCGGGGCGACGATCGCAGACAGTGCACGCGCATGATTTAACTGGCCGGCAATGAACCCATAGGCCAGTGAAGACAGGTGAAATTCATCTTTGATATCGTAGAACAAGTTGTTGCCCAGGCTGTCAAAAATGGATTGGTGACAGTGCATGCCTGAACCGTTAATCCCAAAAACGGGTTTTGGCATGAACGATGCGATCAAGTCATGTTTGGCGGCAATGGCTTTGACGGTATATTTCAGCGTCAACACGTTGTCAGCAGTTCGCAGCGCATCGGCGAATCGGAAATCAATCTCGTGCTGGCCAATGGCTACCTCGTGATGCCCCACTTCCACTTCTAACCCCATGCTGCTTAGCGCGTCCATAAGTTCGGTGCGGACACGCACGGCCTCGTCATCAGCGGAGAAGTCAAAGTAACTGCCCACATCATGCGGGACGGGGTGAATACCCACACCCCCGTTGCGGCGGAATAGAAAAAACTCGGGTTCGGGGCCAACGTTATAAGTCCAGCCCCGCTTCGACACTATGGCAAGCATGCGCTTGAGCGCCCCGCGCGGGTCGCCATCGAACGGCTGTCCGTCGGGAGTGTAGATGTCGCAGAATACGCGTGCCCGGCGCGCTTCGGTGGGGCTCCAGGGCAGGACGGCATAGGTATCGGGGTCAATCACCAGGCGCATGTCGCTTTCCTGGATGCGGGCGAAGCCCTCCACCGACGAGCCGTCAAACCAGACGCCGTCTTCCAGGGTGACCTCTAGTTGTTTGATGGGGGCGTCCACACTTTTGACAGCGCCGTTTACATCGGTGAACTGGTAGGAAATAAATTTGACATTATCGGCTTTGACGAGAGCAATCAATTCTTTGGGTTCCATATTTCCTCTTATGATGAATCTTGATTATTGAGAAATTCTTTTCAGGAGGATTCATTCCTGGTTTTTAACAGGGATAATTTGTCAGTGAGTAACGGACCTTTTGACTAGGCTTGGACAGGCTGAGAGTTGTCTCAAGCTGGATGCGCCATCCAGGGCTGGATGCCAAGTCTATTGGAGAAGTGTGCCATTCCGATCGGTCGCTTTAGAAATGCTGTTCAATGATTATTGTGGTCTTCATATACAAAAAGCACACCCAGAGGGGTGCAGCAGGTAACGCAAACTATCCACTTGGCAGCCCTTCCACGTTTGAACAGGCTGTTCTTTGCCTGATCACTGCGCCGTCCTCTGTCTTGATCATTTCCGGTCAGATTTTGGATTGGCGACAAACAGATTGTCGAAAAATTGTTCGCTAACCGGGGCTTCTTCTGGAAGGGAGAAAGGAACCTTTGACAAGGCTCCGGAGGCATCCACGGATCTATCCGATTTTCGGACCTCTCACCAATCCTCTTCTAGAATGATTTCCCTGAAGGGGACAAAGAAAGGGGGGGGAAAGGTTCTTTGAGTGTCCCTCGTAGGACAGAACCTTCGCCTCGTGCTCCCGGTAGAACTGGGAGCCGGGCGCTATTTCTCCGAATTATGTTGTTTAAGAGTACCCCGCTGATGCCGTGTGCTGCAAGGTTCTGAACCTGCTTTCGCAGGTCGGGCTCCTACCCGGCAAGTCAGCCTTGGCCTAAGCCTATCGCATCCTTGTCGCGAGATTGGAATCCTTTTTGTGGGTGTTGGCTCAGAACGGAGGTGCAGCATCGCGAGCACAGCAGGGCATATGGTTTATACCATAAATTAAGGGGTGTGGGTAGGGAAAGATTAAGGTTTTACGGATAGACTCGTTTTATCATGCGCGGGAAAGCAATCGCTTCACGAATATGCTCTATACCACAGATCCACGCCACCGTCCTTTCCAGGCCCATCCCGAATCCGGAGTGGGGAACCGAACCGTAGCGACGCAAGTCAAGGTACCATTGGTAGGCCGCTTTTGGCAGTCCGTGCTCATGGATGCGTTGGAGTAGCAGGTCGGGGCTTGACATTCTCTCTGAACCTCCAATGATTTCACCGCAACCTTCCGGAGCGAGCAAGTCGACCGACTTGCACACATCAGGACGATCTGGCCAGGGTTCCATATAGAAGGCTTTGACCTGAGTCGGGTAGCCATACACAAAGACAGGTTTCTCGTAACAGTTGGTCAGGACAGCCTCATGTGGAGCGCCGAAGTCCATACCCCATTCGAATTTGAGCAGATCCTTCTTTTCCGGGTCGGTCTCTTTTAAAAAATGTTCCTGGATGACTTTGGCAGCCTCGTCGTAAGAGATTCTCGGGAAAGGTGGTTCGATTCTTTCCAGCTTCGCCAGGTCGCGGCCTAAGGATTTCAACTCAGGTCCACGGTCCCGCAAGACGCGCTTGACGATATGCGTGACGAACTGCTCCTCGATTTCCATCAACCCGTCCAGGTCGCAAAAGGCGATCTCCGGTTCAACCATCCAGAATTCGGTCAGGTGGCGGCGGGTTTTGGATTTTTCAGCGCGGAAGGTCGGACCAAAACAGTAAACCTTCCCGAAGGCCATGATGTTTGCTTCGTTATAGAGCTGACCGGACTGGCTCAAGTAAGCTTTGCCCTCGTCAAAGTATTCGGTCTCGAACAGGGTGGTGGTGCCTTCGACGGCCGCTGGGGTCAGAATGGGTGTATCCATATTGATGAAGCCGTTCAGTTCGAACCACTCGCGGATGGCAGAGATGACTGTTCCGCGGATACGCAGGATGGCCCACTGGCTTGGCATTCGAATCCATAGATGGCGGTTGTCGAGGGCGAAGTCCACGCCGTGCTCTTTGAGTGCCATCGGGTAATCTTCGGCGGCGGTTTGGACGATTTTAATCGCATCTATGCCGATCTCATACCCGCCGGGGATGCCTGGGGCGCGCTTGTCTTCACGTACCGCTCCACTGATGATGACCGAGGATTCCTGCGGCAAGTGGGCGACCTGGTCGAAGAGCGCCTCGGGCAGGTCACCTTTGAAAGCTACACATTGGACGAAGCCAGAGCCATCCCGAACGAGTAGGAAGACCAGTTTCCCCTTGTCGGTGCGGCTGTAGACCCAGCCCTGGATTGTTACTTCTTGACTATCAAATTTTGCAATATCCTCAACTCTGATAATCGCCATAATTTTGCTCCTTCAAGGGAAAAAACAACAGAGATTGGAGAGTAGTTTTCTCTATCCTCGAATAACAAGGTGCAATTCCTTCAACTGCCTCTCGTCCGGGTACGATGGTGCATCCGCCATCACGTCTCGGGCAACCTGGTTCTTCGGGAAGGCGATCACCTCGCGAATGTTGGGCTCGTCGGCCAATAGCATCACCAGGCGGTCAATGCCTGGAGCCATCCCACCGTGCGGCGGTGCGCCGTACTCGAAGGCCTCCAACATGTGCCCGAATTTGAACTGAGCTTCTTCTTCCTCGATGCCCAGAAACTTGAATACTTTAGTCTGGATGTCACGCCGGTGGATGCGGATCGAGCCGGAGGCCATTTCGTAGCCGTTACAGACCATATCATATGCCTCCGACAGAATTGTGGATGGGTCGGTTTCAAACCGGTCAAGGTGCTCCAGGCGAGGCATGGTGAACGGGTGGTGTGCAGCGTCCCATTTCTTGAACTCCTCATTCCATTCGAACATCGGGAAATCCAGCACGAACGCAAGGGCCATGAGGTTCGGGTCGGCTAGTTCAAGGGCGTCCCGGAACCAGGTCCGCAGTGCACTCAGCACCTTGTGAACTATCTTTGGATTGCCCGCGACGAACAGGACCAGGTCGCCCGTCGCCGCGCCGGTTAATTTGGACAAGGCTCCAATTTCCGTTTCGCCGATGAACTTGGCACCAGAGCCTTTTGGACCCTCAGCAGCGAGGGCCAGGGTAACCAGACCCTTTGCCCCGAGTTCTTTTGCTACGGCTGTCAGGTCGTCCAACTGCTTTCGGACGTACGCACCACAACCCGGCGCAACGATACATTTGATAATGCCACCGCTTTCCAGCGCTGATTTGAAGACGATGAACTCGCTTTCCTCGAAAATCTTTCCAACGTTGGTTAGTTCCATACCGAATCGCAAGTCGGGTTTATCGGTGCCGAAGCGTTCCATCGACTCGCTATAGGTCAGGCGAGGCCAGGGCGAGGAAAGCAGTTTCTTGTGTGGAGCCACTTCCGGGAGCATGGCGGTGATGAGACCTTCGACCATTTCGAGAACGTCATCGCGGTGAACGAAGGACATTTCAAGGTCGAGTTGCGTGAACTCCGGTTGACGGTCACCACGTGAGTCTTCGTCACGGAAGCAGCGCGCAATCTGAAAGTATCGCTCAACCCCCGCCACCATTAACAATTGCTTGAGCTGCTGGGGACTTTGGGGCAGAGCGTAGAACTGACCGGGGTAGATGCGGGATGGCACGAGATAGTCTCGCGCTCCTTCGGGTGTGGTTTTGAACATCATCGGCGTCTCCACTTCAATGAAGCCGCGCTCCGAGAGATACTTGCGCATGAACAGCACCACCTCGTGGCGAAGAATGAGGTTTCGCTTCATGCGCTCGCGCCGCAAGTCGAGGTAGCGATACTTGAGTCTCATGTTCTCATCAATATCTTCGTCGTCCCGGCTGACCACAAATGGTAGGGCTTTAGAAGGATTCAAAACGACAACTTCGTGCGCTTCCAGCTCGATCTCACCGGTCAACATTTTCGTGTTGAACTGGTCGGTCGGGCGCATCCGCACAAGACCGGTGACTTGCACCACCCATTCGTTTTTCAAACCCTCGATGGCTTTGGCGCCCTCAGGAAATTTATCCGGGTTGGTAACGATTTGGGTGATGCCGAAGCGGTCACGTATCACCAGAAAGACCACCCCCCCAAATGTGCGGAAATTGTGCACCCACCCAGCCAACGTGATAGTCTGCCCGACGTGGCTTGGGCGCAGTTCACCGCAAGTATGAGTTTTGTACATTAGAACCTCCAGAGTTGGTGCCCTTCACCTTGATGGTAGCCAAGAATCTCTAGGAACATGAGCAATCTATGATTATTTCGAGACTCTTCGGTCGCTTTGCTCCCTATAAGTGATGGGATGATACAAAATAAATCGCCCTCCGCGATTGCGTTGGGCGATGGTCAGGTTCCGGGAGTACCTTATCCTTGCAAGCTTCGCCCAACGGCCGGAGGCCGATTATCATTATCTTTGTTATTGCTGGCGAAGCCCATAAAAGTCATTCTTTCCTCAAGTTGGCGGTATTATAGCATAAACCAGTATCATTGGGGTTTTGTGTATATGCATCGGCGGCTTGCTCAGAGAACACTTTGATTGCGCTAGAACATGGCCTGATCAAATAGTAATCACGAGGTTCACCAATCTTATTCAAACGCACTGGCTAGGTGGATTTGTGGTTGATTATTTCAAGGCGTTTTTTCAATTTGGTTGGGACAATTATTGTTTCCTCGAATTGTGAATGTAAGGTAGAATTCCTTGGTTATGTCCCGCATCCTAACGATCATCTCCACCATCTTCCTGATCTTCCTCGCCCTTGCCATTCTTGGCGGGTTGGTGTGGGCTAACACACTTTATGCCCGTCTCCACTCTGGTGAGACGGATTTCCTGATCCCCTGGCTGGCGGCACGCACATTCCTCCAGTACGGCGATAGTCCATATGGCGACCCAGCCACCCAGCGCGCCCAGGTAGTCTATTACGGCCGCCTGATCTTTGAAGGTGAGGACCCGCTCCGGCTGAATGTCCCCTTCCCCGTCGAACTCTTCTATTTTCCCTTTGCCCTGGTCACTGACTATGCCCTCGCCCGTAGCCTGTGGATGACCTGCCTTGAAGTTGCATTGGTTGGCTGCGCATTACTTTCTCTGCGACTGACAGGCTGGAAACCGGCTCATACCCTCTTGCCGTTCATACTGATGTTTTCGGTGTTGTGGATCTACGGGTTCCTCCCGCTGGTCAGCAGCAGTCTGGTCATTTTTGTTGCACCGGCGATTGTTGGTCTCCTGCTCGCTATCCGCGATGGACGCGACGAGTTGGCTGGGGCTTTGTTGGTGGTCCCTTTCTTCAAACCGGATATTTCTGGCGTTCTGGTGCTTTTTATATTTTGGTGGGCCATCTATCACCATCGTGGTCGCATTCTGGTGGGTTTCCTGATGACCCTAGTCATTCTGCTGGCTGTCTCGTTCTTCATTTTGTCTGACTGGTTCATGCCCTTCTTAGTGGGGCTGATTTCCCATATCAACTACCACCCGGCTCTTACCCCCGGAGGCGTCCTCGCTTCCTGGTGGCCGGCTATTGGACCTCGCCTGGGCTGGGCTCTAACCGGGCTCCTGCTGGTGGTTCTTTTTGTCGAGTGGCGTGACGTCCGCCACATGGATTATCGTCATCTTCTCTGGACGACCAGCCTGACACTGGCAGGCACGCCCCTCCTGGGTATCCCGGTCATTCCGCAAGATTATGTACTGCTTTTCTTCCCCTTGATCTTTTTCCTTACAATTTTGACCGAACGCTGGTCGCGTCCCGGCCGCTGGGGTGTGGGGGGACTTGTGCTCCTTGCCATCTTTGTTGGTTTCTGGTTTCTCACAGCCAGCCTGTTCCTTGATGGGTCGTTCGTGGCCTTGACCGGCGTGCTGACGCTGGCCTTCCCCGTATTTCTCACGCTTGGCCTGTACTGGATGCGTTGGTGGGCTGTCCGCCCACCACGCACCTGGAGCGACAGCCTCCGATGAACTGGCGGATTTACCTGCTCCTTGCTCTCTTTGGCCTGGCTGCCGTGACCTTTGTTGCTGTCCTTCAGCCTTCGCCCGGATACATGGATGCGGATTATTATTATGCCGGGGGATTGCAACTGGTCAACGGTCATGGCTTTACCGAACCCTATCTGTGGAATTATCTGGACGATCCGCCCGGACTACCGCACCCGTCCCACGCTTATTGGATGCCGTTGGCATCTCTCCTCGTGGCCGCCGGTGCGATGCTTCTTAAAGCCGACTCCTGGTTTGCCGCCCGGACCGGTTTTCTTCTGGTTGCCGCCCTGATCCCACCTTTGACGGCTGCCCTGGCCTGGTCCTTCACCTCCAACCGCGACCTGGCTCTCACCTCTGGTTTGCTGGCGGTTTTTCCGGCTTTTTACCTCCCCTTTTTACCAGTGACGGACACCTTTGGACTGTACATGCTTTTCGGCGGACTTTTCTTCCTCATCCTCAACCGAAAATCCTCCGCCCTCAATCCTTTGATGCTTGGCCTGTTGGCAGGTTTGATGCACCTGGCCCGTGCAGACGGCCTACTCTGGCTATTCATCGCCTTTCTGGCTGTTATTTTTGTTTCACCAAAACCAAACCAACGCCGCTTTTTCCATAATATCTCCTTTTTGCTTCTTACTCTGGCTGGTTACATGCTGGTCATGATTCCATGGTTTTTCCGTAACAACGCTGCCTTTGGAACACCCATTGCCCCCGGTGGCTCGAACATGCTGTGGTTCACTTCTTATGACCAATTGTTTAGCTACCCGTCCAGTCAGATAACGTTTACAGCCTGGTGGCAATCTGGTATCCAGGCCATTTTTAGAGTCCGTGCCTGGGCACTGGGTCTCAACCTTGCCAATATGCTTTCAGTGCAGGCGGAAATATTTCTGCTTCCGTTGATTGCATTCGGCTATTGGCATTTGCGAAATAATCGGCGAGTGCAGTTCGCAGGTCTTGCCTGGCTGATGACGCTTGCTGCCATGACGGTTGTCTTCCCATTCGCGGGTGGGCGCGGTGGCTTTTTTCATGCTGGTGCTTCCATGCAAACGGTCTGGTGGGCGCTCGCTCCGGTTGGTCTTGACCGGGTCATCGCTTGGGGGAACCGGGTGCGCGGGTGGAACGCTGCTCAGGCTGGGAGGATTTTCCGACCCACTCTCGTTACCATCGGCGCGCTGTTAACGGCGGTCATCGTTTACGGTCGAGTCATGGGTGGGAGCGGTACCCCACTTTGGGGTTACGAAAAAAATGCGTATAGACATATACAGACGATTCTTGTGTCTCAAGGGATGACTGAGGAGGCGGTCGTCATGGTTGCCAATCCGCCGGGGTTTTATCTGGCTTCCGGCAACCCTTCAATTGCTGTACCGGACGGGGACGTGAATACACTTTTAAAGGTGGCTCGTCGCTATGGAGCGAAATATGTGATTTTAGAAGAAGGAGGAATACCTGCAGGTTTAATGCCGGTATATGAAAATCCAGAAATGCAGGCAGGCCTCCAATATCTGGGCGAATCTGGTGGGACACATCTTTATGGTATCCAACCCTGAGAGTCGCGTACCGCCTAAGGCTGTTCGCACGTTGGGCGGGATCACCCTGCTTTCGGTGGGGCTGTATTTGGCGTTCAGTGGCATCTATTATCATTTCGGATTCCCGTTGGATGATGCCTGGATCCATCAAACTTATGCCCGCAATCTGGCGTTTCTTGGCGAATGGTCTTTCCTACCCGGCCAGCCATCCGGTGGTTCGACAGCTCCCCTCTGGTCGGTGTTGTTGGCGATTGGCTTTTGGCTGAGACTGGCTCCCTATCTTTGGACATATTCACTCGGTACGGTCGTATTGTGGAGGCTGGCGGTTCTCGGCGAGTCGGCGGTGCGGCATATGGCATGCTCGTACCGTCCGCGCTTCCCTTGGGTAGGCGCGGCGCTGGCTCTGGAATGGCACCTGGTCTGGGCGGCGGCCTCTGGGATGGAAACGCTTCTGTTTGCATTGTTGACGACTGCAACGCTGGTGCTAATCATATCTGGATCGCAAAAATATTCCACACTAGGCTTGTTGATTGGTCTCTCCATCTGGTTGCGGCCGGAAGGGGTAACATTGCTTGGTCCAGCAATGATGATGATCCTAATCAGTCGACCGTCATGGAGAAATCGTTTGCGGGTAGGGGTTGATCTTGGAGTAAGCGGGGGAAGCCTGCTAGCACTATATTTGTTATTCAATTTGATTATCTCCGGTTCCCTTTTACCTAACACGTTTTATGCCAAGCAGGTGGAATACTTGGATTATCTGAGATTGCCGTTCCTTGTAAGGTTGAAAAATGAGGCGTTTCCGGTTATGAAAGGAATTGGTATTATTTTGTTGCCTGGCTTGGTGTTTACATTATTCCTCGCCTTCCGCCGACGATCCTGGGGAGTGCTCGCGGCTGGAGTCTGGCTCGTCGGTTTTTTGGCGCTTTATGCCTGGCGGTTGCCGGTGACTTATCAATACGGGCGCTACGTAATGCCGGCAATGCCGATTTACTTCCTGCTTGGGTTGGCTGGATTAGTTGAATTTTCCAACATCCGCGGTCCACATTGGCGATGGATTTTCTCGGTGTGTTGGAAGCTGTCCGCGGCTGGTGTTTTGGTTGTCTTCTGGGTGGTTGGTGCTACTCACTATGCTCAGGACGTGGCATACATCGAAAGCGAAATGGTTGCGACCGCAAAGTGGATTTCTACCGACATTCCACCGAACGCGCTGGTTGCAGCGCATGATATCGGTGCTCTAGGCTATTTCGGCGGACACGCCTTGGTAGATCTCGCCGGCTTGGTATCGCCAGATGTGATCCCATTCCTGCGAAACGAGGAGCGGATTGTGGCTTACTTGGATGAGCAAGGAGTGACATATCTGGTCACTTTTCCGGACTGGTATCAGCACTTGGTATCGGGTCTGAGTCCGGTTTTTACAACGGGTGCATCATTTGCCCCGGCTTTTGGTGAGTCAAATATGGTGGTCTACCGGTGGCCGGTTCGGTGAATTTCTCATGCAAAGAAGGCTCTTTTGGAACTCCTCCATCCTTGAGTTAGGGAGATTCCTAGAAAACCTTAAATTGTCTGCCTGGATGACCTGTGCTATACTTTATCCACTCATGTTCATGAAATGCATTATTGGATAAAACCACGATTGTTGTTGTAGATTATCACCCATTATTCCGACAGTGGGTGGATAATGTATTTCCCCTTGAGCTTGGATTTATAGTACGGACAGGATTCGATTGGTAAAAGGGCAGTTAAGATAACTGCGAGCCTGCCCCCGTAAAACGTTATGGAGGAAATTAACTTTCCCGGAATGAACGGAACCCAGGTTCCATTATCTTGTTTAAGATGAAATAAACGCTCAGATTGTATTATTGACCGCCTATAACGATCATGATCAGATCATCCACTCTAGCGAGTGGTGCGAAATTATCAGATAAAGCATAGTAATTTCAGGAGTCAACTATGTCATCGCCCGAAGACCAACAAACCTCCATATCTAGCGAAGACCCTCAGACTTTAATTCAGTCGGAGATGGGTGAAACCAATCGCGCTTTAAAGGAAATCACTTTGATGTTGGAACAGAGCCGTGTCGAGGTCGGGAAGCTGACTTTACGAAACGCCGCGGCGACGGCGCAATTGCAGGAAATTCAAGGCCATATTAGCAAAATTCCGGGTGAAGATGTTCGCACGTCTTATGATACGGCCATGGATGCGCAGCAACGATTATTTGTAATGCGCGGACAGTTGGAAAAATTACAGGGGGACCAGGCACATCTGGAGCGATACCTGGGTATGTTGGAACGCCTGGATAATGCAGTGAGGGCTGGCGGTGTAAATGGAGGCAAGATTGACCGAAGCGGTACATCCACCGTGGAAATGCTGGTAAATGTGCAAGAGGCGGAACGTCAACGTCTTTCACGTCAGATGCACGATGGCCCCGCCCAGGCCTTATCCAATTTCATTCTGCAGACTGAAATTGCCATGAGATTGTTCGATGTGGATGCTGCACAAGCGCGCACCGAACTTGGCAATCTAAAAGTTGCTGCGATGAGCACATTCCAAAAGGTGCGCAATTTCATTTTTGAACTCCGTCCAATGATGCTTGACGACTTGGGATTGGCTCCGACGATTCTCCGTTACGCCGACATGTTCAAAGAACAGGCTGGCGTGGAGGTCAGTGTAACCGTTACAGGAAGCGAACGTCGGATGGAGTCTTATATTGAAGTGATGGTCTTCCGCGCTATGCAGGAATTGTTGAGCAATGCTGTTCATCAGAACCAGGGGAACCTGGTAAAAATCCAACTGGATATGGGTGATACTCTTGTCAAGTTGTCAGTGGACGATAACGGCAAAGGCTTTGATACAGATGCCCTTGGAAAAGAAGCAAATTTGGGTCTGAAAATGATCAAAGACCGCACGGAATTACTTGGCGGTGCATTTGAAATCAATAGCTCGCCAGGAAAAGGCGCGCGCGTTTCCTTATCAATCCCAACAAATGGTTAACATAACTGTAAAGTTCATCAGACGAAAACCCCTCGACTTATTTTGGAAATGGTATATAATATATCAAAATCTTTGAAATGGCTTTCAGAGAAATCCAATACCGAAAGGAGGTGAAATCCCATGTTATTTGCCCCTAAAGAAAAAGGCCAGGGCTTGGTCGAGTACGCGTTGATTCTTGTGTTGGTTGCTGTCGTTGTAATTGCTGTTTTGTTGATTCTCGGCCCAGTCATCGGCAATGTCTTCACAAAGATCAATTCAAGACTTGCGACCGTATAATTTCCTTGCCTTTGCGAAAAAATGGTACTCTGTTATCAACAGGGTACCATTTGTTGTTCCCCTGTTATAAGGATCAAGGATTGACTAGATAAAGTGGCAAGTCACCCACGAGCGGACGGCTTTCTTTGCCCTCCAAATGCCCCACTTATTTCCCTTTATCACGGGAATTCCAAAAAAGGATGAAACCCATATTGGCGGGATTTCACTGCATTGCACTATAATTAATTAGTGTTTCTATTTGGGATCCAGAAAATCTACCTCCCGACTTTATTGAACCGGAAAGGTCACAAAATGAAACTTGACCATATTATCCTTCACCATCTACGAATGCCACTTGTCGCCCCTTTCGAGACATCCTTCGGACGGACAATCGAGCGCGAGTGTATCATTGTCTCTATCCATTCCGAGGGACAGACCGGGTATGGTGAATGTGTGGCTGACCGGGATCCGGGTTATTCTTATGAGACAACAGGCACTGCGTGGCATATTATGAAAGATTTTATTTCCCCGCTGCTGCTCGGACAGGATGTAACCAACGCGGATGAATTCCAGTTCCGAGTGGAGCGGATCCGCGGTCATCACTTGGCAAAAGCGGGTGTGGAGATGGCACTCTGGGATTTGCGTGGCAAGCTCGAGGACCGTCCTTTGCGGGAGATGTTGGGCGGTGTCCGGGATCGGGTGCAGGTTGGGGTTTCGGTGGGGTTACAATTCTCGCCCGAGATACTTGTCAATACAGTGGAAAAGTACCTCGAAGCCGGGTATGGGCGTATCAAGATCAAAATTAAACCGGGGCGCGACGTGGGTGACACGGTAGCAGTTCGCAATGCTTTCCCATCCATCAAACTACAGGTGGATGCCAATTCAGCCTACACTCTTGCCACTTGGGAAACCTTAAAACCTTTAGACCTGTTGAGCCTTTTACTAATCGAACAACCGCTTAACGAAGATGATATCTGGGATCATCGTAGACTACAAAAAGAATTAAAAACGCCGGTATGTCTGGATGAGAGTATCATCACGCCCCGCCATGCACGATATGCAATGGAAATGGAGGCCTGTAAGATTATCAATATCAAGGCGGGGCGGGTCGGCGGGCTAAGCCAGGCAATTACTATCCATGACATGTGCAAGGAGCAGGGAGTGCCGGTTTGGTGTGGGGGAATGCTTGAGACAGGCCTGGGACGCGCATCCAATCTGGCATTGGCATCCCTGCCCGGTTTTTCCTTACCAGGTGACATCTCAGCTTCCGACCGCTACTATGCCGAAGATATTACCCACGAGCGTTTTCTCCTAAATCCAGATAGTACAATCGATGTGCCAACTGGTCCCGGTCTGGGTGTAACATTGGACACAGGCGCGCTGAAGAAATTTACTCTGGCGGAATTACGATTGGACGCCGAGTGAGGCGGACAGAAACAGGGGGTATGAAATGTATGCTCTCGCTTCCCTTTGTCATATATTGCACTATGTTCCTTGTTGCCTGCGGACAGTTGTTGAGTAGCCCAGATATGAGGATTGAAATTCCTTCTTTGGCGGCTCTTTCCAACACGCCCACAATGACACCCTTTCTGCCTGAAGAGTATGTTCGTCGGCCGACCGTCACTGTATTGCAAATCCCTGCCGAACCTATCCAAACGCAAGTTACAGCTTATCTCTGGATTTCTCCGGCTGTCCCGGATTATCTACGGCAGTTTGCCACTGTATCCGGCCTGCCATTGTCAGGTGACGCAGCCAGCTCGACCATCCGACTGGATGTTTCCCAATTATCAGATTCCGATTCTGCCACTTGGATTTATGCCATTGTGGCCCCTTTCCCGACCACGATAGACAGAGTCTCGTTTGCCGATATACAAAATGCCTGGACCGGTGGACCCACGGGACCCTTTGCCGGGCGACCGCTTTGGATCGATGCACCCACCCTTGCCGCGTTTAGCATGCTTTGGGGCACACCGGCAGCCGGATCTGTGCGAGTGACTGCTGCGGACAAATTAGTTGACTCTACCTGGGCAGAGCGTCCAGCCTGGGCTATTGTCCCTTTCGAAGTATTGGAACCGCGCTGGAAGGTCATCAGCGTTGACGGTCAGTCCCCGGTCCAAAATGATTTCAAAGTAGATTCTTATCCGTTGAAAATCAGTTTCGGCTTGCACCCTGCGGCCTTCCCACTCTTGCCTGCCAACCGCGATCCCAAGAAGTTAACCGTCCTGGCGATGACCGGCGTCACTGCGCTGGTGCGCGCCACTGCCGATAGGATGGAACGTTTCGGCGTGCTATACCCGGGCGAAGAGATCCGTGCAGTTCTGCGTGCCGCTGACCTTACCCACGTCAGCAACGAGATCTCGTTTATTAAAGACTGCCCGGCTCCCGATCAATATACGAATAGCCTGCAATTTTGCAGCGACCCGCGTTATATTGCCCTTCTCGAAGATGTGGGTACGGACTTGGTGGAACTGACCGGCAACCATCTGCTGGATTATGGCCCGGAGGCGACCCTGACCACCTTGGATATGTATGACCAGCGCGGCTGGCTGTACTTTGGCGGAGGTAGGAATTTGCAGGATTCGTTCCAACCTGCTCTGGTGGAAGACCACGGTAATAAACTGGCTTTCATCGGTTGCAACTTTGCGGGTCCCCCCAGCGACTGGGCGACGGATATGCGTCCTGGCTCGGCGCCCTGCGATTTTGACCTGTTATCATCTGAAATTGGCAATCTGCGTTCGGCAGGATATCTACCGATTATGACTTTCCAGTATAACGAGTATTACCAGCCGAATCCCACCGATTACGAACAACGCGATTTTCGCAGGATGGCCGAAGCTGGGGCGGTGATCGTAAGTGGCAGCCAGGCCCACATGCCCGCGGCAATGGAGTTCTCCAATGGCTCTTTTGTCCATTATGGCCTGGGAAACCTGTTTTTTGACCAGATGTCCCACCTCATGCCGGATGGGAGCCTGATTTATGATACCCGCAATGTTTTTGTGGACCGGCATGTATTTTACGATGGCCATTTTATCGGTACTGAATTGCTAACTTACATTATTGAAAATTATGCCCGCCCGCGCCTGATGACCGAGCCGGAGCGTGTTGAGTTTTTGCAAAAAATATTCAGCGCAGGAGGATTGTAATGGTCGTTTCTCGAAGAGACATGTATGAGAACCTGTGACCTTACTCTCCCAATTTCTCCCGCTATGCCCGTTTGGTCCGGCGTCTCTCCGGCGGTACTGGTTCAGGCCTCCCGGATGGATTTCAGCGCGCATGAAAAGATCTCACGGTTGGGGCACAGTGTTCGCATCGACAATTAAATGGATGCCCTCCACAATTTCCTGAATGACTTCTGTGCGGTAAAGGAGTCGGGTGTACACAAGTCAGGTGTACAGGTTGACAAAACCATAGTTTCGGATAAAATACAACCCGCACGCCGGAGTGGCGGAACTGGCAGACGCGCTAGGTTCAGGGCTTAGTGACCTTACGGTCGTGAGGGTTCAAGTCCCTCCTTCGGCACAGCAACCCGCGGAAACGCGGGTTCTTTGTTCTTTTCGCAATTGCTGCCTAAATACTCTATGCTTTTCCGCGTTGCCTCTGCATCCGGGACAATTGTGTGGATTCAGTGGTTATAAGGCTGTATGGATTGTTGAGATTCATATCCCAATACAATTACGATAGAACACAGTTCTCTGACCATCAGCAGTTGCGACCTACCTAACCTGTCTGACAAATATAGCACCCCCCAAGTTCTCTTCAACCACGCTATGCTGCATAACGATTTCGATGCATACCAGACCGCATGGGCCGAATTCTATCCCGAATTGAGAGGTCTTACGCAAGCTGGCAAGGCCTTTTTGTGCTTGCCATCCGAGAGTTGACTTAGATGCACAAAATGTGGGTGGAATTTGTATAAGGTTGGGCGAAATTGCCGATAATGGTTCCGAAGGAGTACTGCGTGGGCGACAGCTCTTCCACGGTATATACAAGTAAACGGAGGATTACGGGGTAGGCTTACGCACGAGTTGGCAAATGATCTTTTCCTGCAAGATCGCCGGCTTGTCAAACCGGCTGGGACGGAGTAAGATATTGTTATGATAGTCAAGTGGCGCAATATATTAATTGTCATCGGTCTCTTTCTTGCAGTTTTTTTGTTGGTGGATTTCAATCGTCGTATGGAGGAATTGGATCGCCTGACTGCCCAGTTGAATGCTGTTCGCACCGAGGCGACTTCTGTAATCCAGACTCAGGTTGCGCTGTCTGGTCAGGTGGCTTATGCCACTTCGGATGTGGCGGTGGAAGAGTGGGCTTATGAAAACAAAATGGTTCGCCCAGGCGAGCATCCGGTGGGGGTGGTGCCAGGCGAAAATATCACTCCCACACCTGAGCCAACGTTTGTGCCGGAAGAAGTTGAGGAGCAGACCAACTGGCGGGTTTGGTGGGAATTATTTTTCGGAGGCCGCCCTTAAATATTTAGCCCGGACGCATGACCGGGCTTTATTTATCTCACGTGCACGCTACTTAATGGGGAGACGGCTACGGCACCTTCAAAATCGAGGCATTTTCTCTGAACAGGCGGATAAGCATCTTTATCAGATCCAGACTTCCAAATATGATGGTTAAAACCAGTACGACTCGTACCCCCTCGTTCATGAGAGTCAACAGTATATTCCCCGCCTGTGGGGTGGTAAAGCCAGCTGTGACCAGAGACTCAGTTGAAACTGCGATTAGGAATGGGCCATTAAGCATGACGACTGCGATGCTGATCCCCAGAACCTTGACGATCACCGCGAACCAGCGGCTCCAGACTTCCCAATTTCCACGCTGGATCAACATACCGTCCAGCACGATGGTCAGTATTCCGATTGCGGTCACGAACGGGACATAGCGCAGGAATGCTTCGGATAGGATTGGGATAAAGGTGACACTTTGCCAGTTTCCGGTTTCGACAACGCTGTTCAGGCTTGGGGTGAACCCGATGATCTGCGGAAAGAAGTTGAAGAGCAGGATGCACAGCCCACTGAAGAAGATTTCCACGATCAATTCGGTCGATTTTATTTGATCTGGCAGGGAGACCTTCAGCAAGTTATGCGCATCCCAACGGGTCTCTATGGTTTTCAGGTCCGGTACGAACCTTTCAAGGAGGGCGAAGATGAGTGTAATACTACCCAGCGCGGAGATCATCGAACCGAAGAATCCGTAGATGGCATGGGTGATCGTGTTTATAATGAAACTTGCGTTAAGCTGGACATAGGTTCGTATGTCAATTCCTGGTGTCAATTTTGGACGCCCGAGCGAGAAACCAACTCCGATCAGCCCCAGCACGCCCATTATTGGTAGCACGATCTGGATCACCTTGATGAAGGCTGGGAAAAGCCTGGGACCTATCAGGAATCGTTTACCTTGATATGAGGCAGCGATCTTCTCAGGCGAGCCATATTCTTGCAAGACGGCGAAGATTAGTTCGTCATTGATCGGTTTGCCGGTCTGCTTCGAGCGTTCGTCGAGCATGTCTTGCAGCGCCGATCGGATCTCGGCTTCGATGTCGGCGCGGTTCTTCTGGCGCAACTGGCGTCCGACTTCTGAAACGTAGGTTTCAATCAGGTTCATGATATTTCTCCTATATTCAACATATTATTCATCATGAATACGATGCTGGTCCATTCTTCTTTCAGCCTGGGCAGGAGAGCCCTGCCTTCATCGCTGAGAATATAATAGCGGCGTGGGCGGTCGGCCTCGATGCGCCAGTTGGACTGGAGCAACCCATGGCTTTCCAACCTGCGCAGCAGGGGGTAGAGCGTGCCCTGGTCAATCTCGAGGCCGTGTTTCATAAGACCTTTGATGAGGGAGTAACCATATTGTTCTTCACCCAAACGGCTTAAGACAGCCAAAACGATGACTCCGCGCCGTAGTTCAAGGATGACATTTTCTAAGGATTCGTTTGTCATTGATTCACCATTGACGACATAATACTATATAATATACAGTATGTCAAGAGCATTAGTATTATATAATAGATTATATTATGTGATACTATTAAGATATATTATCCATTTTTTGAAATTGGATGGGCCGGTCCAGATATGTTTGATGAACCACCAAGAGTGGGAGGATAGGATCCCTATCAAATAAGGCGGTTTGGTGATGATAGATCTATATTCCGGGATTCCGGCGGGCGTAGAAAAGCCACCGTCCAATCGTTTCTTCGGTAAGAGCTATTATGAATACCAGGAACATGCTACCCATCCCGGCGCTGGCAGGCCAGATGGACAGTGCTATCGCGCCGAACAAGCCAACCAGAATCAGACCAACCCTATAAATACTTAGCTTATCAATGGTTGTAATCTTGGTGGATATGGCAATTAGACTGGCTGCTGAAAAAGTGATGATGCCGGCCAGCGCGATTGATAGCACGACCCCAGAGGGGGCGTCCCGGGGGAGCAGTGTGCCGGTCAATAAACATCCCAATCCCACTGTTGAGACGCTGAACTCGAGAAGTGTGCGATTTGTATTCCATGCAGGGACACTGCGGAGTTGGTAGACGCGCTGCATGCAATAAATTGCAGCCAGTCCGCAGAACGCAGTGGATACGGCGAGGCTTGTCCATACAAAGGAGGTGCCGATTTGGAACAGCCTTAAACCGATGTGCATTGCCCATAATCCCGCGAATCCGGATGTGAAAAGGATCTCACGGCTCAACCACGATTTGCGCAAGTGATTCAGCACTCGCCAGGCATTATTAGGAGTTCCAAGGTGAAAAAAGGATACGAGCAAGCCAACCAAAATCGCCACCCCTACGGCCAGCGACGGAAGAATGGTGATTTGCTCAGCAACCCATTTATCGCGGACCACCCAATAAATCATTATGATTGTTCCGAATGCTCCAATCCCCATTTGCGTGAGCAGAGTGAAAACAATGAGAGGAATTTCACCTGTGGCAGCTGGATGGGACCTAGCCTGAGAAATTTCTTCTCGATTGCATATATATGTGCCCCTTCCTACCTGACTTACCGCAGGGTGTGGCTTGATGACCAGGTGCGGTTCTGTTCTTGAAAACTTTGGCAGTGGGTATGGGTGGTCCATTCCGGGGATTTTCCATAAAACCAGCCCCCCGTCTTCCATTCCCTGGTCATTAATCTCTACCAGATCCAAACATCGCAGTGGACAGGCAGCCACGCAGGCGGGAGGCAGACCGGCATCAAGATTGTCAAAGCACAGATTGCACTTTGTCATGGTCCCTGCAGATTGATCAACCTGCGGCGCGTCGTAGGGACACGCCCAGGCGCAATATCCACAGCCAATGCATTTCTGAGGGTCGATTAGAACAATTCCATCAGGGCGTACTGTATAGGCATTCGCGGGGCAAACGCCTGCGCACTTGGGATGGACACAATGATTGCAGGCGACGGACAAATTGTATGCAAAGACAGTGCTTTTCCAGGCATCCCCGGTGCGCGTCCACTTGCCACCGCTGACCTCGTAGACACGCCGCCAAAACACACCAATGGGAAGGTTGTTCTTGTCTTTGCAGGCAGCCTGGCAGGCTTTGCAACCAGAGCAAGAACTTGAGTCAAAATAGAAGGCGTAGGTCATCGGTGATAAACATAATGGAATCGAAGATATTAGGCTTTTCTTTGTGCCCCTTTGCGCCCGCTTGCCCCGCGTTGATTTGCGGCCTTATGGCTAAGTTTTTCGACTTCAACCATGATAGTTTGCTGCGCTGTCCCAAACGCGAATGGTGTCCACTTGTGGGATGTCAGCACATTGACATTGCCGCCGTAGTCCACGCCATTCTTATCCGGCTCGTACCACGCCCCTTGTGGAATATCCACCACGCCAGGCATGATGCGAGGTGTGACACGGCAATGCAGCACGAGCGTGCCGCGTTCGTTGAACACTTTGACTTCGTCGCCATCCTGGATTCCACGCACGGATGCGTCGTTGGGATTGATAAAGACTCTCTGCGGGAAGGCCTCCTCCAGCCAGTCGTTGTTGTCGTGGGTGGAGTGCACGCGGTGGAGGGTATGGTGCCCTATAGCCTGGAGGGAGTAAGCGCCATATCGAGCGAGGTGTTCTTTGGCGAGCACGGCAATCTCCTGGGCAATCGGTATGTTCTTTATGAAGGGAGATTGCTCTCCTGAACTGCACCGATCAAGGCGCTGTGCCGGTGTCGGGCTGGCGGATTCGCAAGGTCCTTGAGGGAAAGGACTCTCCCACTCCTGAATATATTTGGGCACAGGCGGTATCTGTTGTGGATTTCCCAGATCAAACAACTGCTTCGAGAAAATCTCGATCTTTCCGCTGGGGGTCTTTAACGGGAACTTTTCGGGATCACTCCGGAAGTCCGCGAACGCGATGGCGGGTTTGGTGGCGGGAAGTGTCCACGCGCCGAGGTTCTGCTCGATAAACTCTTCCAGGGAGGGCAGGTCATGGAAACGGATCCGCCGGAATTCATCCAGGCAATATTTGACCCACGCCCGTTCGTCGCGTCCCTCGGTGAAGGCATTTCCAATACCCAAACGTTCAGCAAGTTCAGCGCAAATACGGTAATCGGACCTGCATTCTCCGGGCGGTTCGACCAGTTTGGGTTGAAGAATGACCTCGTCTCCGTATTTCCAGCCATCCTCCACGCCCCAAGTTTCGAACTGTGTACAGGCGGGCAGGATGATATCCGCAAAACGCGCGCTCGATGTTAGGAAGTTATCCTGCACGACGATGAACTCCACCTTCGTTTCGTCTCGTAGAATATCCGCGGTGCGGTTGATGTTGGCGTGCTGGTTGATCAGGCAGTTGGTCGCCACGGCGTAAATCAACTTGATGTCATTGTCGAGTCGCTCGACGCCGTGCACGCCGTCAGCGGCAGTCATATCTTTTCCACGAAAACAGGCTTCGGTCCAGAGAAAGACCGGGATTTCCGCTTTAATGGGATTCTCCCCAATCGGGAAAACTGTCCACAACCCACCGCCATCCGGAGCTTGTAATCCCAAACCGCTGGCCCAGCCGCCCGGCACGCCCACGTTGCCAGTGATCGCCGCCAGTACACAACCTGCCCGAACAACCTGCTCCCCGTAAGCACGGCGCTGCATCCCATAGCCTTGATAAAGCACTCCTGGCTTGGTGGTGGCATATTCCCTTGAAATCCTGGCGATGGTCTCGGCGGGGACCGCAGTAATGGACTCGGCCCACTGCGGGGTCTTGGGCTGGCTGTCGCGTACACCCAAAATGTAATCACTATAACTCTCTGCGCCCTCCACCGGCATTTGCCAGGTGTCGAAACCAACGCAGTGTGAGCTTACGAAGTTTGCATCGTACAGTCTCTCGGTGATCATTACGTAGGCCATGGCGCTCATCATGGCTGCATCTGTACCCGGGCGGATGGGGATCCACTCGTCAGCCAGGGCTGCCGCGCTCAGGGAGTGACGCGGATCGATGCACACCACTCGTGCCCCGGTCTCACGCGCCAGTTTGACAAAATAATCGCTGTTGGTACCATCGCGCATCTCGGCCGGGTTCCAGCCCCACATGAGGATATATTTGGCATTAAGCCAATCCTGGCGCTGATTGCCGGTGATAAGAGTACCGTAGACGGTGGGAGTAGCCAGGTTGGTGGCCGCCCACGAGTAAGAATTGTAGATTCCCAGGCAGCCACCGTACAGGTTCATCAGGCGGCGGGCAACGTGCGAGCCGTTGAGTTGGTTGTAACTGCCTGTTCCGTAAGGTACGAATAATGCCGATGAACCATACTGTTGCTTGACCCGTTCGAACTGGTCCGAGATGATATCTAGAGCATCATCCCACGAAATTGGATGAAACTCTCCTTCCCCGCGCCTGCCAACCCGTTTAAGCGGCGTCATCAACCGATCAGGGTGATATTGACGGCGAAGATAGGCCCGACCGCGCACACAGGCGCGCAGTTGCGGCGCTGCCAGCGTATCCGGCCGGTCATCCGTGTCGAGACGGGAGATCCTGCCATCCTGAACATGGGCGATAAGCAGGCAGCGTCCGCCACAATTGTGAGCAGGGCAGCCAACGCGGATTAAACGGATTTCAGTGGATTTAATAGTCATGACTCCAGTTTACAAGACTCAGGACATGAAGAGGTGTGATGGATGTAATATTTTTATACAAGGGTTTTAATTACGTCCCATTGAGAAGAAAATGATTCAATAGCGCGGGTAATCCTTGCGCGGCTCAGGCGAATTTGCCTGTAAGGGAATCCTGCCCGCAGCAATGATGTCCGTATGGGCAGGAAAAGTGTCAGGGTGAGCGCCATTAGGGTTTGGTGTTGATTAGATTTTTCAACTGTGAAAACATCACTGCTAACAGGATGACCAAGCATCCCAGCACCTGGATGGGGAGCAGAAACTGCCCAAGAAAGAGCCAGGCGGCGATGACAGCGAAAAAAGCTTCCAATCCGAGAATTAGGGCGGCATCAGTGGGAGGTGTGTGGTTCTGCCCCCAGACTTGCAGGGTATATCCAATTCCTATGGAGATGGAAGCCCGGTAAAGGATCGCACCTATCAGTGGCAGAGGTGTGAGTTGCGAAAGTCTCTCAAATGCCAATCCCATTAAGAAGTTAAGAAACCCGGTGACAAAGAAATGCCCCGAGGCAAAAGAGACCGGCTCAAAACGGGATGCGAATTTACCCAGTACAACAAAGTGCAGCCCCCAGAAAATTACCCCAATTAATTCCAGGCTGTCACCATTTTGAAATTGAAAACCTTTCCCAGCTGTCGAAAGGAAATACGCGCCTATGCTCGCCGCAATTACTGCGACCAGGTCCATCCAATGCGGGCGTTCACGGAATCCGAGCCACAATAGAAAGGGAGTAAATACAACATACAGGCTGGTCAGGAAACCGGCATTGGCAACCTTGGTATACAAAAGGCCAACCTGCTGAAGCGCCGTGGCAATAAATAGGATCATACCTGTGATGAGCATCCACTTCCACTGCTCGCGGGTAATTTTCTTGCCGCGCGGAATGAGCGGGATTAATATAACCGCAGCAAGAATGAAACTTGCCCCATTGAATAGATATGCCACGTGGTATTGACCGGCAATGCCCTGTGTAATGAAGCCTGTCCCCCAGATGATCGCCACGACAAAAAGAGTTAGGTTTGCTTTGAGACGCAATTTTATTTCCAATTCCAGTAAGGATCTGCTCTATCTTAGCATATGAATCTGGGCATTTTACAATTGGTGTTTCGTTTCCAGGTGCATGTTTTCCTGTGAGGACGTTCTGTCGGCGCGGAGGGTGTCCCCTTCGATGGCTAAAGGACATACGCAGAGGGGTCGGCTAGATTTTAATCTCATATACCCGGTATCGCCTCAGTGGTATACATCCCAACTTCTTGATGGCATTGACCATCGGCCAGTTATCTTCCAGAACATAGTTGATTTCCATCCATGTATCCGGTGTATAGAGTGTCTCGTGCATGGCGCGGTAGAGCAGGCTGTCTACAGCTTTGCCCTGGTATTCGGGAACCACTCCCAGGGCGAACATGCGGTAGCGTCTCAGGCGCGGGATGCCGGTCAGAAGTTTGATAAAGCCGAATGGGAAGAGGTGTCCGTTCAACCCCTTCAGTATGGTGTTCACATCCGGCAGGGTGATGGCAAAGCCGATCGGTTTGCCGTATGCATCCTCGGCGAAGAGCACGCCCTTCGGCTGGAGGACGGGTTTCAGGTCACGTGCCATGGCCTGCACCTCGGCCTCGGTCACCGGGGAATAGCCCCAGTTATCAATAATGGTCGTGTTGGCGAGTTCGATGATGATCTTGACTTCCTGGTCGTAGTGCTTCATATCTAAAGGTCGGATGCGGACGTGATAGCGTTTCTGCACCGCCTCGGTCAGGCGCAATATGCGCTCAGGCACTATATAGCCTTCCACTGCAGAGATGTACCAGCACAACAAATCCTTGACCTTCTTCAAACCAAAGGAAACAAAATGACTGTCGTAATATGGCGGGTTATACGGAGCCATGACAACCGGCGAGGGGGTGAAGCCTTCCACCACCAGACCCCACTCCTGCGAGACGAACGTCCACGGGCCTCGCATGGAGGTGCAGTTGCGCGCCCTCAACCAGCCACGCGCCGCATTGAGCAGGAGGCGAGCAGCTGCGGGGTCCGGGGAGCATTCATAGTAGCCGAAGAGTCCGATGCGCTCCTTCCAAAAGTCCACAGCCAGGATGTCAATGAACGCGGCGATGCGTCCGATCAATTTCCCGTCCCCTTCGAGCAAAAACAACTGCCATTCGCAGTGATCGAGCAGCGGATTGCGCTTTGGGTCGAATTGACCGCGCTGTTCGTAGCGCAGAGGTGGGACCCAGACCGGGTCGTGCCGATAAAGTTGATAGGGGAGGTTGATAAAAGCAGCGAGGTCTTTCCTGGTAAGGACAGGGCGAATGTACATGGGGGTCTCCGGAAGAGTTTTGCATATCCTAGCAGAGTTTGACAGGATGGGCAAGCCGCTAATGCGCTAATCATCACCCAGGCTGAGAAAACGACCGTTCTTCTTGAGCCAGGAAACGTGGCGTTTAAATTCGGGCATGATCTCTGCCAGCCTGTGCCAGAATTTTGGAGAATGATTTCTGATCTGGGTATGGGTGAGTTCGTGCACGACCACGTAGTCAATCACCTCTGGCGGCGCCATTATCAACCGCCAGGTGAAACTGAGAGTGCCATTGGCACTGCACGATCCCCAGCGCGTGCGGGCAGACGAGATGCGGATCTTTCGCCAGGCGAAACCATTCATTTTGGCATGAAAAGCAACGCGGGCAGAGATGTCCTTCAGGGCCTGCGCCCTGTACCAACGGATGAAGACCTGCCTGGCTTTGGGGAGATTGGTATTTACCAGATGGAACCTGTTACCGTTATAGGTGAGAGCGGGCCGTTGAGGCGCAACGATGATCAAGGGAACTTCTTTTCCCAGATAAAGGAAAGTTTCTCCGTCGACGTAATTTATTTTCGGAGGAGGAGGGGAAGTCTGGGCCTGGATTTGATTCTTATGGATCCACTGTTCATGCTTCTTGACGAATTCCTGGATGTGAACAGCAGACATGCGGAGCGGGGCGCGTACCGTGAGTGTGCCGTCGCGTTGGATGATAAGGGCAACGGTCTTTCGCTTGGAATGGATGAGATGGTCGATGGGGATAGTCATGACGGGTAGTATACCAAAAGGGCTGACGGATATCACGAGGTTGTTTCTGAGGAACGATAGAGGAACAACTTTCCTCTCTCCCGGAAGGACACCGGGACCGTTGGCCGGAAGAAAATCGAGCCCGTTGGCCGGAAAGGAGCAACGACGGTGAGGCGGGCAGATACCCTCGAAACATGGATACTGTATATCCTTCAAGTCCAAAGCGCGGCGCCCCTGCAACTGCAGGGAAGGAAGATGCTAAGAGCTCCGATTAACCCGGCGAGGCTGCAGGCGCAATCCCAGTTGCGCAGTCGGATGTTCTGATCCTATGACTGGAAGTGTGAGTAGTGCGTGGGGCACGATTAGCACATTGCAGGATGGTCCCAATTCTTTACTGGCTAGGTTCAATGCAGCCTCCATTGTGGGGGCGGGGGTCATTTTACATGCAGCCACCAGGTGCGGGCAATCACTGCCCACAATGACGACCCGCGCATGCTCCAGCACCTTGGCCATTACAAATGCGCGCTGCTGACCGGGTGGATATCCATTGCGGCGGGAGTGCTCCAAAATATAGTGGAGATCCGGTGCATCCCGCATGGCAGCCAGGAAACGTTGTTCTCCAACACCGGACCCGGCCCCTTCTTTGCAACGAGCGGGGATGATCAGGAATCCGCCCGGCCGCACCACCGGGGTTGGCGCGAAGAAAAGATAGGATGGTGCTCGGCTGGCCTGGTAAAGGTTGGTATCCTTGGGGAAACCGACCCCGCCGATGGCAATATCGTATTGATGGGGGATCGGAACTTCGTAGATGGATCTGGCAAAAGTCACCAGCTCCTGAAAAGTCTGGTTCGGTTCGCCTGCCTGCACACAAAGAACACGCTGGTCATCATCCAGCACGACGTTCAGGATAAAGCGCAGGTTGGCGCGTCGGGCGATCTCTGTGACAACCTCGTGGAACGGGTTGCCCTGTATCCGACCTAAGCGTGTGCCGGGGTGGTCAACGAATCCTGGTCCATGCGTGTAGGCAATAACATTCTCTCCGGCTGCGCCAATCGCGACCGTTTTGCGCCCACCCGAGTAACCGGCATATTGATGCGGCTCCACGATACCAGTCGCGATGACGAGGTCCGCTTCCACTACGGAGCGATGCAATTGAACCGGCACGCCGCCCGGTGTGACTCCCAGGTCGACCAGGACCAACGGATTTTGAGGCTCATTGTCAATCACACGGTAACGCTCGACGATCCCGGCTCCCAGCTTGGCGATCTTTTCTGCCCGTGTGGACGGCCTGTGCATTCCAATGCCACAGAGAAGGGTAATATCCGCGTCAGTCGAGCCAGCTTCTTCCAATTCCAGCAGCAGAGCCGGAACCAGCAGGTGGTCCGGGCAGGCGCGGGTGATGTCAGTGAAAACAATGCAGGTGCGAGTGCCGGGTTTGGCAAGATCACGGAGTGGTTCAATCCCGATGGGATGAGCAAGCGAATAACGGATTGCACCTGGCACATCTTTGACAGGTGCAGCCGGGTGGGACACGATCTCAGTAGCATGCATTGTGCGGGGGAGGGTAAACTCGAGGAAGGACTTGCTGAAAGGGACCCGGTAGGATTGGCTTGGCATGATAAATGAGATTCCTTTGGCGGATTTGAGTCTATTATATAATCAAAAACGGAGACTTTGGGCCTCCGCATTTGATTTGATCGGAATGAATGGGTTCCGCCTTATTTAGCTGTCACCGTGACCGCGAACGTATCAATTGGATCTATGTCCACTTCCCATGGGCGATGGTAGACGAGCGTAAGCGCCGCCGTGCCTGCCTTGAGGGTTTTGAATGTCAGAGTCAAGGTCCCACCCGAGCCGATCAGGTCTGAATTGCTGCTGCTAAACACGGAGTCGCCGACCTGCTCGAACATGGTCGAATCCAAGTCTTTCGCTTCCCAGGTATAGCCGGTCGATGGGTTGCCGTCCAGCCCAATGATAATTTTCCCACCCAACTTGACTTCCACCTGGCTGTCCTTATCAGTGGCGGTCAGGTTGGCCTGCTTGGAGGGGCTACAAGCGCTTGCGAGGAAGAGTACGACGCCCAGAATGAGAAGTGACAAGGGTTTGGGTAACATATTTTCTCCTTTTACAATGTTGGCTATTAAAAAGACGCTGAGAGACCCCATTATGTTCCACAATCAACATGCTTCACTCTAAGGAGAGGCACTGCTAATATCTGTAACGTAATCAAATGCTCCCTGGCAGGCGGTGGTCAGGTGAGAGGAGACATGTTCCCAGTCCAACGGTTCATTACTGCTACTGGTCTTATCCACCGCAAGTCCCAGGCAGCCAGGACCGGCGTTGTAGTTGACCAGGGTGAACCGCCAGAAGTCTTCATAAGCAACAGGTATATCTGTATTATTGCGATTGTTAAGTTCAATGACCATCCCGGTTTGCCCACAATTGGCGACCAGAGTCTCGGCGAAGATGCTTACGCTTTTCCCAGCACGCTTCAGGTCTATCCCGAGAGGGCAATCCGGGCAGGAGGCATTCACGCTGCTGACGAGGGCGTTGCGCAGTGTTTCCTGTTGTTCTGAATTGAGATGAGCATAGCCTCGGCGGCAAATGTCATCCTCCAGGTAAGAAGGACAGAATTGTTCGTAGAAAAGCCGGTTCCAAAGTAAGGTGGTATCTGCGCCGCCATTCGTCATCTGTCCCAGACCGGCTTCCGGATGGCCGATTGGCACACCGGGCCAGAACTGGCTTTCACGGCTGAAGATGTTCTTAAGTACCTGGGCAGGGATACCGGACTCCAGGGCCGCGCTGAAGATCAGAGCGTCAAAGCGATTCTGCCATTCATCCACTTCATGGTGGGCAGTTTCCAACCCACAGGGGCTTGCAAACCCATTATCGAGCAGACCTCCATCGGTGCATGCGGATGAATCTGCCACGCCCTGTATAATCAAATTGGCTGCCAGGTATTCGAAGGGAATATCCGTTGCCAGGTCCTCGGGGCGAAGCGGGGTGGAAAGCCAGACTGGAACTCCGCCGACGGGCGGGAAGGTTTGCCAGGTCTGTGAGCAGCCTGCCAGTGGGGTCCCGCGCCACTGTGTGGATAGTACATCCACGTACCAGGTTTGGTCGGAGGGATCATCTGAGGCGGCCACCCGCACCCGGGCTTCGAAAAGTACACTACTATCACCGTAACTGGAATTAGCCCAAAATTCCAGAACCTGGCCGTCAGCGCCGGTTGGAACCAGGTCCACCTGGCAGACCGGGTCGCAGGTGAAGGTTACCCCATCCATCCGCCCGGCCAGGCTGGTAATTTGCTCGCCTTCCATCGGCTCTTCGCCGGTTAATACCAGAGTTGGCATGGTGTCGCATCGGAAGGTGGAATTGAAGGGGACACAATCATCCAGCGTCACCCATACGACCGGCGGCGGTTGGGTCACGCCCACTTCCCGCTGGGCGGGTTCGGATTTGAAGAAGACCAGGTAATACCCTTGACAGGCGGAAGGATTATCTTCAGCGGTTACACATGGATTGGTGGCCTGCCACTCATCGTAGAGCGTCTCGCCGCAGACATTGAAAATCTCTCCGTCGGTGGGCTTGCTTTCGTGGTCAACATTTATCGAACAGACGACTTTATTATCCGCCCAGCTGGTCATCCACCATTCATACGAAGTGTAATCTTGAATAACTACCGCGAATCGGTCTGGACCTGGAGGTTGATCCGTCGCGGCAGATACATGCAAAGACCCAGCGGCGTAGGCTGCCGTAAAGAGGAACAAGAGGGTGGTGGCCGTCCAGCCGGCGTGGAAGCGAATCCCCATATCTCTGACGAAAATCCGGTATCATTATAGCGGATTATTGCCTTTGGTGCGAATATATTTTCTGGGATCCTAGCGAATTCCCTTTTGAGCGAAAGATCTGGAACAACCTCTGACGGAGACAACTAGGGAGATTTTTTTTGGAATTCTTTGAGAGTTTTAAAATCCCGCTTCAGATTGCGCCAGCGAATGAATATACTGACAATGTAAAGCGCAAGCACGGTAAGGATCACCGTATACCCGGCAAGCATGTATTTTATAGAAGTGGTATATTCAATCATGGTCTAATCCTTTACTGCAATTCTTCAAGTTTAATTTGCTCAACCTGTTGAGCAAGCTGGCCCAGGCGAATGCGGTGCCAAAACAGGTTGACGAAAATGACCGAGAAGGAGAACAGGACGAAGAACATGGTGGCGAGCATTTTTGAGGTCATATCGAAACTCCCCTGCGAGGTGGACGAATTCGTCCCGATGACTACCGGATGGATTGTGCGGAGGAGTCGAATGGACATGAAGGTGATCGGCACACTGATCGCTCCGACGAGCGTGTAGACTGCGCTGAAACGTGCGCGCCGGTCGGGATCGTCAATGCCCTGGCGGAGCAGGAGGTACGAAATATAAACCATCTCAAGGATGGCGGCAGTGGTCAGGCGTGGTTCCCAGGTCCAGTACGCGCCCCAGGAGGGGCGGGCCCAGATAGAGCCAGAGATAATGGCGATTAGAAAAAAGACCAGGCTAATTTCCACGGCGGCCAGTTCGATAACGTCCCATTTCTGGTCATGTTTGATCAGATAGATCAATCCGGCAACTGCCGCGGCGAGGAAGCCGAGCATCCCAACCCAGGCGTTGGCGATGTGGAAGTAGAATATTTTCTGTACGTAGTTCATTGTCGCTTCCAGCGGTGAGTATAGAAAGACCATGCCGAGAGCGGTCAGGAAGAGCAGAACAGAGACAAAGTTGAGCACTTTTAAGAATTTCGGTTGAGGTTTCATATGTTCTCCAAAAGGAAGTAACCAGGGGAGCGCTTTCTATTCTTCGACCACGAAATCGAATACCATGTAAGCGACCGCAGTAAAAATCACATCATAAACTATAAGCAGGTTGATGTAAGGCATTACCTCGGTCACCGCCAGTCCTTGCAGGAAACCGCTGCTGGCTTTGACAGCCGCGATCAGAATGGGAATAACGACCGGGAATAGAAGGATGGGTAGCAACACATCCCGCGTGCGGGTCTGGACTGCCATGCTGGAAAGTAAAGTCCCGACGGCAACATATCCAACCGAACCGAGCAAGATGACGGCAATCAACCCGGGATTGAACAGGTTGATGTTGTACAGCACACTGTAGACCGGCAGGACAACCACTTCAACGATGAGCATGAAAGCCAGGTTGCTGATCGTTTTGCCAAAATAGATTGCCGAGCGGTCCACCGGAGCGAGCAGAAGACCGTCGAGGCAGCCGCGGTCTTTTTCGACCGCCATCGAGCGATTCAGACCCAGCGTCCCGGCGAAGGTGAAAGTGGCCCACAAAATTCCCGGGGTGGCGACCCGACGTGTCAACGGATCGAGTTCGAGGGCAAAATTGAAGATCAAGATGACCAGCAGGGCAAAAACCAGCATGGCCGAGAGAAGTTCGCGCGAACGCAGTTCGGCAGCCAGGTCTTTCCAGACAATTGCACCGATGGCGTTCAGAAAACCCGGCGATGGACGACGGGCGGTGGGTGACGACCTGTGATTTGCGGTCGATGGTCGGTCCATTTCAGCCTGCCAGCGCCTGACGGTAAAAGTGGAGCAGGTTGTTCTTGCCCAGCCCGTTTCGGCTGGATGAGGCGGAAATAATGCCACGCGAGAGTACATCGAAGCGCGACGCCAGATCCTCGACCCGTGCCAGGTCGTGAGAGGTCATCACCACGGTCCGACCCTGTCCTGCCACCTCGTGCAGAAGGCGGTCGAGCATATCGCAGGCATCCTGGTCGAGACCGGTGTGCGGTTCGTCGAACAGGAGTACATCCGGGTCATGCAGGATGGCCCGTCCGATGGCTAAGCGCTGCTGCATGCCGCGTGAAAAAGTCCGCAGCAGGTCACGGCGGCGGGAGGCGAGTCCCACAAGATCCAGCACTTCGTTAATTCGCTGACCCAGGTCCAACACGCCGTACATCCTTCCAAAGAATCGCATATTCTCCTCAGCAGTCAGGTCGCCATATAACAGCGGCAGATGCGTGACCACGCCCAGGTTGCGCCGGACAGCGGATGCATGGATTGGAAGGCGATATCCAGCAACACGGACTTCACCCTGTGTAGGCCGCGAGAGCGATGCCAGGATTCGTAAGAATGTGGTCTTGCCGGCTCCATTTGGTCCGAGCAGAGCCACAAATTCCCCTTCCTGTACCTCGAAATCCAAGCCGCGCAGGACGGTTTTCAAGCCAAATCGTTTGACCAGTTTTTTGACAGCGATCATGAAGTATAGCCCAGGCAATTTGCGGGATCATCCTTGTTTCGCTTGGACGTCCAGATGACCCTATATTTGAAATTATGTCAGGTTCTTGAGCCGGTCTTTCAATTCATCACGGCGCTTCTCGTAGGCTTCTTTAGAAATGTCATTGGTTTTATATTGATCATCGAGGGTGATAATCGCATCCATGATGCTTTCGTGGTTATCCCCGAGGGCATCTTCACCGCCTGCTTCATCATCGCCTTCTCGGTCATCACCTTCGAATTCCTCTTCCAGCTTTCTAAGGCTGCGGTCGCGCAGGAAGAGGAAAACACCCAGGCCGATCAAGATCAAGCCAACAGCGCCCACTCCAATCATCAACCATGTCCGCTCATCGAGCACGAAACCGGCTTTATCCCCGGGCATACCGGAAATGGTCAAGGTTAGAGTACTGCCGGAAGCCAGGCTGCCACCTTGATAAAGGTGATAAGTTGTACCAGTCGAATCTTGTGTACCGGCATCGGTCAATTGGTCACTGCGGACTTTAACACCCTCTGGTACGATAATAGTCGCAGATGAAACCGGCAGGCTGAACGGCTGGGAAAATACCAAGCGGTTGGTATAAGGCAGAGTGAATGTGGTAATAATCCCATATTGCATATCCGCGCCAGGCAACAAAGCAAAGCCATTCGCAGCGCTTAATAGTGGAGAACTGCTTTGAGCTAATTGATAATCAACGCTTGCGGCGCCCTCTGGGATCTGAATGAATGGCACGGTACTCCCGTCGCTGGGAACGATGACAGAATTCCCACCAGGATTACTGATCACATGAAGCACCATAACCTGTGCCTGTCCGGAAGTTGAAAAGTCGAATTGCAGGTGGACCTGGGTAATGGTGAGAACACTCAGGTCTTCTGTCCCTTCGTAGACAGTTATCGGGATCTCTAGCTGGAAAAGTGTCCCATCGAATTGAACGGGAACGGAGTTATATGTGACACCGCTGTAGTCCACTGTGACCCAGTATACCGTCGTCGTATCTGCAGGGATGTTGATGAACTCGTATTTTCCATCAGGCAGGATAGGCGTTACCTTGGTCTGCGCTACTTGTCCGGTCGTGGTGTTGACAAGCAGCAGGGTCGCAATTGTGCCGCCTGGGATGGCAGCACCAGAAGCCACGGTCACCGTACCATCAATAACCAGCACATCGGACTGAGCGGTGGGGCTGACCTCTGCCAGGGGAGTGGTCGAGTCAACTTCAGAGGGAGTTGTTTCAACCGTTGGAGCAATCGATTCGGATGTCTTCGTGGGTGTTGGTGCCGTTGGAGGGTTCGTTGTCTGGGTGGCGGGGGCGAGCGTCATTATGGAGGTTGGCGAAGCGAAGCTTGGTGGCGGGGTGATATCCTCGGCCAGTGAACAGGCGCTGAGAGCCAGGGAGAATAATACAACAAGAAATGTAAGGCGGAATTTCATAAAATATCCTTTTCGATTAGATGATGGCCATCAAAAAACGTTCGTACAAAGGCCGTGGAACGAATTTCAAAAGACCTTATAATTTATTCAAACTGCTGCCACAGGATGGGCAGAAAACATCCGAATGCAGAACTGGTTTCCCGCACTTTGGACAAAAACCGGCAGACTTATCTTTTCGGAGATTACGGCGTTTGGCCACCAGGTCTTCCAGATCATCATCAGAAAGCGAGTTAATGAGCTTGGGTGTTCTTTCGGTGTTCTGTCCAATTTCGCCAGCCTCTCTTGCAGTTTCAGGGGAGAGAGTGTCCAAATGGCGCAGCACTTCCGCACCTTTTTGGAGTAATTCTGTGCGCTGGGCGGGGTAATCTTCCGCCGGGATTTTTCCGAGAGTCTGGTCGAAATCCAGTTCCTGCAAGGCGGTCAATAGTCGTTCGCGCTCAGCCAGCAGGGACGAAAATTCGTGGTCGCTCCCGGCAGCACGAATACGCCGTCGTTCGAAAAACGGACGGGTCACGATGAGGATGATGAGCGCAAGGACGATCAGAAGGAGGAAAATTGCAGCTGGTTCCATAATATTATCTCCCCATCAGCAAAGGATCGATGATAGCCTGGATTTCCGGCACGGATTGGAAAGGTCCAATTTGGATGAACCGTAGGACTCCCTGCTGGTCAAGCACGTAGGTTTCCGGCACACCCAGGTTGCGGTTGAAGATTTGTGAAATGCGCGTCCCCATATCGGGGCCGTTGGGGTAACTAAGGTTGAAATCTGACATATATGCACGTGCTTCAGGCTCGGTATCCACGTAATCCACCCCCAGAAAGATCACACGGCCCGCCTTTTCGTAGGATTGCCAGGCAGTTTCCAAATCTGCCGCTTCGGTTCTGCATGGCTGGCACCAGGACGCCCAGAAATTTATTACCACAATTTTGCCACTCAAGTCGGAGAGCTTGACTTCCGATACGCCATTGAATTCGTAGCCACTGAACAGCGTCAGTGTGAAATCAGGAACCATTGATCCGACACCCAGGATCGGATTCTTGGCCTTCAACAGCCCGGCTGCCAGTAGACCGAGCAGACCCAGTAAGCCAATCCAGACGAGTATCTGCACCCAGAGTGGGACGCCGCGTTTCGGTGCAGAAGCAGTAATCGGTTCTTGCGACATATTACCAGCCTCCTATTTGCGTTTCTTGAGTTCTTCTTCGAGGCGGGCCACGTACGCATCGTCTTCTACGATCCCGGATCCTTTGGCGGTCTCTGGTTCCGTCCCGGGCGAGGACGAACGATCTGCTCCCGTAAACGGTTCTTTCGACAGCCGTTTCCAGGTCTGGAACGCCCTAAATAGCAAGTAGGCCCCGGCCAAAAATGCCACTGGCGGGACAACATATACCAGCCAGTTTATTCCTGTGCGGGGCGGCTCGGACAGAACGCGCGCTCCATAATAATCAACAAAATACTGCTTGATGTCAGCTTCCGATTTCCCTTCTGCCAGCATTTGGCGGATGAGTTCACGCCACTGGTGACAGGCCGTGGTCGGACAAACATCCAGCGGGGTGTTCTCGCAGACCGGGCAGTATAACTGGCGGGCAATGGCATTCACTTCGTCATCGGAGGGGGTTGGTTGCTGAGCCGAGACAGCAACAACCGGAATAAAGGCAACTCCGAAAAGCAAGAGGAATAAAGGAAGAAGAATGATGTTTTTTACCTTCATTTTTTGTCTTCCCATCTTTCTTCATCGCGTTCCGGCCATGCCGCTACTAGGAATCCGAATATGAACATTAGGCTGCCAATCCATAGCCAGTTGACCAGAGGGTTATGATACACCTTAAAAGGTGCCTGTGCTGACGAGACGTTCTCCCAGTTAACCAGTACCACATACAGATCATCTGCTAGGGTGGAGCGCACGCCGGCGATCGTCATCGGCTGCCCACTCGCCGGGTAATAGTCGTAACGGGGATAGAGATTACCCAGGTACTGCACGCCCTGGAAAACGCTGAGGGCGGCGCGCGTCACTATGCGCCCGTCCGTATAAGGAAACTGCGCCAGTGAGTCAAAGCGGAGGGTGTAATCGGCGATTTGGATTTCTTCACCAACCGCCAGTGTTTTTTGTGTAGTGGTCTGGAAAAGTTCAATTCCAAGAATACCAATTGCCATGACTACCATGCTGAGATGGATCAGATAGCCCCCATAACGGCGGCGATTACGTCCGGCCAGTTGCCAGAGAGCGACCAGGAAATTCTCGTTTTGATTATTCTGACGGGAGTGTACGCCGCGCCAGAACTCAAACAGAGTCACGAAAATCACGAATGCGACCAGCGCGAAACCGATCAGCGCGATCCAATTGTGCACTCCCAGGATCGCCAATACCACCGGAACGATGGCAGAAGGAATGGATGGCTTCCACAGGGCGCGACCCAAAGTTTTGAAGGTGGATCTACCCCAGGCCGAAAGTGGGGCTATACCCATTATCGCCATCAACGCACCGAACAACGGTCCATTGGCACGCTGGTAGAACGGTGGTCCGACAGTCACTTTTTGACCCGTTACCAGTTCCGAGATCAATGGGAAGATCACGCCCCAGAAGCAGACGATCAGAACGCCCATGAAGAGTAGATTGTTGAGCAGAAACAGCGCCTCTCGTGAAAACAGCGAGTGCATTTCGACCTCAGCATGCAGGTCCTTCCAGCGATAAATTAATAGGGCAACCGATGTGACAAAGGTTATGCCGATAAAGGCAAAGAACATCGGTCCGATGGCGCTTTGAGCGAACGCGTGGACAGAAGAAAGAACCCCGGAACGGGTCAGAAACGTGCCGAAGATGACCAGGGCATAGGTCAAGATGATGAGCAGCATGTTCCATTGTTTGAACATACCGCGCTTTTCCTGGATCATGACCGAGTGCAGAAAAGCCGTCCCAGTCAACCAGGGCATAAAGGCGGAAATTTCGACCGGGTCCCAGGCCCAGTAACCACCCCAGCCAAGCACATCGTAAGCCCACCGCATCCCAAGTACCAGGCCGAGAGACAGGAACAGCCAGGCGATTAACGTCCAACGGCGCGTGAGACGAATCCAGCGATCGTCAGAGCGGCCAGTAACCAGGGCAGCGATTGCGAAAGCAAACGGGATGACAAAAGCCACAAAACCCAGGTACAGCATGGGCGGGTGGATGATCATACCGGGATGGCGCAGGAGCGGATTCAGACCCTGTCCATCCGCGGGAGAAACGGGAATACCTCCGGATGGGGCAAACATGCGCGGCACAAAATCACCTCCTGCGGTTTGCCACCAGCGCGCAAAAGGGTTCTCATAAAGAATTGTTAAGGATAGGAAAAAGGCCAGCGTGATCGAAGTCACCACGACGACCCAGGGAAGCAGATCGCGGTCACGTTCCCATTTGCGCAATGTGATGGCCGATGCAAAAGCTGACATCAGCCATGACCACAAGACGAGCGACCCGGCTTGTCCGCCCCACAGGGCAGTGATCTTGAGATACAACGGCATTTCGTTGCTTGTCACCGAGTAAACATATTGGAGTTCATAATGCCCTGTGACGAGCAGATAGGCGAGCGTCAAGACCCCCAATGTTATCAGCGGGAAGGTTAATAGCATGCCACGTCGTGCGGCTTCCACCCATCGGTCAGACTTGTCAAAGTATCCAACAACTGCCGCACCCACGCAAAAAATTGCCAGCATGAATGTTAGCGCGAAAACACCAAAGCCGAATTGAGCAAGCATGAAGGCTCCTAGAATAATTTTATTCGTTTGCCGATTGGTGCCGGGAAATCCATGCTATCAAATTGCTAATTCCCGTTGACAGCCTGGCTGGGAATGGCTTCCTGGTATTTGGTGGGGCATTTAAGCAAAAGTTCATCGGCATAGAAGATGCCATCCTCTCCCAGATGACCGGTGGCGATCGCTTGTGCCTCACCACGCAGCAAGTCGGGTTTTGGGCCGTTGTAGATGATAATCAGCCGCGCCCGCGACGGGTCCGTGACCGCTGTGTGCAGCACTGCAGCCAGCCCGCCGCCCATCTCAATGGCCGCGTTATCGCCAGGAACGTGGGCAATTTCAAAGGTTAAATTCATCGTCTGCGGGTCGAACTGGATGGTATCACCGATCACCGCACCTGAGATTCGTAGACTGCGTCCAACGAGGCTGTCCCCTTTAGATTCAATTTCATTTACGGTCAAAAAGAATTCGGCATTGGCCTGCGTGGCTGAAACGATAAGATAGATCACTGCAGCCAGGACCAAAAGGCCGCCTACGATGAATTTCGCTCGGCCTTGGATACCAGTATGTTGGGACTTCTGCATTTCAAACCTCCAAATTATCTTCTCACATCTTCCAAGGTAATTTTACATATGTAGATTAATGCAAGGTGAGAATGGGTAAAATTCAACAAGATTAATGCAACTGAACCAGCCCGGAGCGAATGGCAAATTTAACCAGTTCGGTGCGAGAGTGCATTTTAAGTTTGTGCATGATACGTTCACGATGGCGTGCAATCGTCTTGGGACTGAGGCCGAGCGTTTGCCCGATCTGTTGGTTATTCAATCCATTAGCCACCAGTTCAAGCACCTGGCGCTCGCGCAGGCTGAGCACATCCAACCCAATTGCATCCGCCTCATACATTTCAACCGGGACGGATGACTGTGCAGCGGACTGGCGTACCAGGCGCTGGTAATCTTCAAGCAACCAGCGCGCCAGGGCAGGCTGGAGAAAAACATTTCCAGCGAAAATCGCGTGAATCGCTGCGATGAGATCATCTCCCGCGGCTTGTTTGGTGATATAGCCAGATGCGCCTGCAGCCAGCATTTGCATGAAATATTGTTTATCATCGTGGACGGTTAAAGCTAGGATCAGGGATTTTGGACACAGGATGCGCAGTCGCCGGGTGGCTTCCAATCCATCAACGCCGGGCATGGTGATGTCCATCAGGATTACATCCGGGCGCATTTCCAAGGCAAGGCTGACAGCCTCTTCCCCATCACTGGCTTCAGCCACCACCTCAAAATCTTCCTGGGTTTGAAGGAAGGTCTTTAAGCCGACACGTACAACCTGATGATCATCCACGAGCATTAAACGAATTTTCTTCATGTTCTTATTCTTCCTTTGACTAGAGATCATGGGAGGATGTCAAAGACAGGGACTGCAACTTCGATTGTCGTTCCTTTACCCGGCTCCGATTCGATGATTAACTGGCCGCCAACTGATTCGACCCGCTCCCGCATCCCGGCCAGACCCCACCCCCGCGGTGGGGCAAATGATTGCACAGGGTTAAAACCGACCCCAGAATCTTCAATTTTAAGGGTGATCTCCTGAGATTGGTAATCCAATAAAATACGGGCTTGCCCGACTTGAGCATGGCGGACGATATTGTGTAATGCTTCTTGCGCTAACCGAAAGAGAACGGTTTCAATAACGGCATCGAGCCGCCGCGCTTGGCCATGAACATCCATTGAAACGTCCAACCCTACCGATAGGCTATCGTCCTTGAGGTATTCCAGAGCAGAGATCAGGCCAAGGTCGTCCAATTGTGCCGGGCGGAGATCGTGGACCATGCGGTAGAGTCCCTGCGACATCTGTTTGCTGAGTCCCTGCAACCGGTCTACCAGGTTATTGACTTCAGAGCGATCACAAACTACGGTCCGTAATGTTGCTAGGTCGAGGGAAAAGGCCGTCAAAACTTGGGAGGTTTCGTCATGGAGTTCACGAGCGATGCGTGTCCGTTCATCCTCTTGGGCCCGAACAGTGTGTCGAAGCAATTCGCGCCTGAGCGCTTCCCGTTTGGTTAACTCGTTCTGGATACCTTCAAGTGCTTCCAAACGGGCCAGTTGAGCAGAAAGTAACTGCTGCTGCCTTTCCTTTTCAACGATCTGCGTGGCTCGCAATAAGCAAAACGCGATGAGCGTGGCCAACAGAGCTCGTAAGGCTTGAATGGGGAAACCAGTAAGTGTCCGAAAACTGGTTGAGTTCAAGATATGGGCCGGGAACATATCGATCGCGGGGACGAATAATTGTGTCAGGCCATACAGTCCAAACCCGATGGCTGCCCAGATAAGGAGAACCATCACTCGTCTCCGACCAGTGGTGAGGGCGCTGAGCGCTTCAGCACATAGAGCCAGAGCAGCCAGAAATGCGGCCGGAACGGCCAGCATGTAGCGGGTCAGTACATCGAATACATTTACCAATAGTGTGGTACCTGTACGATACGTGAATACTGCGCTTGCCAGGATCCCGAGTCCATAGACTGCTAGCACACTCCAACCTAAATAGGTGGATGCGCCTGGCTTCAACGGGTGGACGCGCAGGGTTAAGACGCCATAAATCAAAAGGAAACAAAACGAGGCTGCCAGCATTCCAAGCCGCAACCAAAGAATCCAGGCAGGCAATTGCATTCCCCCAGCTACCGGCTGCAGTAAATATGAATCGAGCCATTCATGCGCCCCATGGAGAATCCCAAAAGCCGCCAGCGGGCGGAGGAGGCGTGCCTCTGCCAGGGCAGGGGAGCGCTCGGATTCCAGCGCGAGGGTGAGACCCATGCCAAAAAAGGCAAGCCCATAGGCAAAATAGACCACCAGCAAAACAAGATCAAATGATTGACTGGCCATACATCTTCACTCATTGGGTATTCTACACCAATACGTATATTATAATTGTGCAATATATCACGGATAGATAGTGACAAATATCACATTGGTTTGTCTCATTTTTCACTTGATTTTATTCAATATTGGGGTTATAAACCCAACACTTGGTATCATGTCCCCATTTGAAATTGGGTCACTAACCCCTTTTGGCAAGTCTTGATCAACCCGATTAGAGAGAATTCGTCCCCGTTGACCACAATATTACGAAATTTTAATAATTCGTCAGCTAAAAACATTAGGAGAAGGCAATGCGTAAGTTGTTTAAAATTCACCACCTGACGTTCTTGATCATTATTTTGGGAGTCAGCCTGGTGGTATTCGCCTTGGCCGGGTTGGTCGGACCGGTGGCAGCATCCCCGGGCCCGTCTTCAGTTCAAAATCCTGTTGCAATTCCTGCCCGGGTACCAGATAACGCGGCCTGCCTGTTTTGCCACGACAAGCCGGGATTAACTCGTTCCCTGCCCAACGGGGAAACTCTCTCTTTGACCATTGACTTGAGCCATTTCGCTGATTCAGCCCATCAGGGTGTTGCCTGCAGCGGGTGCCATGCCAACATCGTTACCTTCCCGCATCCCGACTTGCAGTTCCAAAACTTCAGAGAATTTTCTCTGCAGATGTACACAGTCTGCCAGAAATGTCACGAGGAGCAATATAACAAGACACTGGATTCTGTCCATATGCGGTCTGTGGCGGCAGGGAATTCAAATGCGGCCATCTGCACCGATTGTCACAACCCGCACACACAGCCGGTTATTACAGATCAAAATGGTGCCCTCATACCCGAAGCGCGCTTGCTCATTCCGGAAACATGTGCGCGCTGCCACAGCGCAATTTACGACACCTATAAACAGAGCGTTCATGGAGCTGCGCTTACCCAAGAAGGCAATACCGATGTGCCCACCTGTATTGACTGTCACGGGGTGCATAATATTGTTGATCCAACCACCAATACATTTCGTCTCCAGTTACCACAAGTATGCGCCAAGTGCCATACAGATCCAGCTATTATGGGAAAGTACGGTATCCCCACGCAAGTCTTAAACACATATGTCGCAGATTTCCATGGGACTACCGTAACCTTGTTTGAGAAAACCTCAACTGACCAGGCAACCAATAAACCGGTTTGCTTCGATTGCCATGGAGTTCATGACATCAAGCGCGTGGATGACCCGGTATATGGGCTCCAGATGAAACAAAACCTGCTTCTGGCATGCCAGCGCTGTCATCCAGATGCCAACACCAACTTTCCGGACGCCTGGATGAGCCACTACATTCCGAGTCCGCAAAACTTTCCGATCGTGTATTACGTGAATCTGTTTTATGCATTCTTCATTCCGACGGTGATCGGTTCAATGGCCATCTTTGTAACTAGCGATATTGTGCGGCGGTTGATCGAACGCCGAAAAGGAGCAAAGCACGTATGATTGAGCAGAAGACCGTCAGAATGAAGCCCCGATCCAAGAAACAGCCAATGCGCCTGTACGAGCGTTTTCATTGGACGCAGCGGGTTGAGCACATTTTGCTGCTGACCTCATTCTCGCTTTTGGGAATTACCGGACTGCCTCAGAAATTCGCCACAGTTGGGTGGGCGCAGACGATTATCCAATTCTTTGGGGGAATTGAGACAACACGTTTGATTCATCATATCTGCGCTATTGTTTTAATGTTTCTGGCGATATACCACATTCTCGATATCGGTTACAAAATATACGTCCACCGTACGCGGTTGAGCATGCTCCCGGGGATCACGGATGCGAAAGATGCTTTACAGACCTTTATTTATAATTTGGGGTTTACCAAAAAACGCCCGCAGATGGGACGCTACACTTTCGAAGAGAAGGCCGAGTATTGGGCCTTGATCTGGGGTACCGTGATTATGGGTATCACCGGCTTCATGATGTGGAATCCGATCACTACGGCCAGATTCTTACCGGGGGAATTCATACCCGCATCCAAAGCGGCTCATGGTGGGGAAGCCCTTCTGGCTGTCATGGCGATCGTTGTCTGGCACATGTACGGTGTTCACCTGAAACGCTTCAATAAAGCCATGTTTACAGGGAAACAGACCGAAGAAGAAATGCTGTCTGAACATCCGCTTGAGCTGGCCGATATTAAGGCCGGGCTGGCCGAACGATATGAGGATCCGAAAACTCTGCGCAGACGCCAGAAGATATATTACCCAGTGGCGGGTTTCCTGACGATCGTCATGCTCCTGGGAGTATACGGCTTTATCGGCGGGGAAAAGACCGCTATTACCACGGTCCTGCCGATCTCAAATCCTGTAACTATTTACGTACCCCAGACACCCACCCCGATCTCAACGGTGATTGCCTCTGCTGTTCCTGCCGGCATGTTGACCTGGGATGCTTCCATCGGAGCAGTATTCCAGTCCAAGTGTGCGATGTGCCATAATCCTTCTTTGGCCACTAAAGGTCTTTCGTTAGCCAGCTATGCAGATGCCATGCTCGGTGGCAGCGATGGTCTTGTGATTGTCCCGGGTGATTCGAACAGCAGCAGGCTTCTGGTAATTCAATCCGCTGGCGATCATCCCGGCCAATTCAGCCCAGAAGAATTAACTGCAATAGAAAATTGGATTATTGCCGGAGCACTTGAGAAATAAGATAATAAATAGTAAAATAAGAAGGTCTGGTTAATTCCGGACCTTCTTATTTTATTTCTGGAGGAGATAATGAAGAAATTACAAAATTGGCTGAAACGCTTTTTATTCCCGTCTTCAAACGCCCCGCTTTCCATTCGCATCCTGCCTTATGCCATACTGGGGATTCTGACAATAGCTGTGCTCATCGGGGGAGCTTTTGGTTGGCAATACACCAACTCCCCATCCTTCTGCGGCACAGCCTGTCACACAATGCCTCCCGAGTACGCAGCATACCAGGTTTCTCCACATGCCCAGATCGCCTGTGTGGAGTGTCACATCGGACGGGAATTCATCGGAAATCAGATTTTCCGAAAGGCTGGCGATATAAAGCACTTGATCGCCACTACTTTTAATACTTACGAATACCCCATCTTGGCGACGAGCATGCGTCCTGCTCGCGAAAGCTGCGAAACCTGCCACTCACCGGCAAAATTCTCCGACGACAGCATGCGCGTCAGCGCGCACTTCACACCCGATGTGGCAAATTCACCTATAGCTATTACCCTGGTCCTAAAAACCGGGGGAGGCTCAAAACAGAGCAACCTCGGACGCGGAATCCACTGGCATATCGTGAACCAGGTCTATTTCTACGCTACAGATGAAACTCAGCAGAATATCCCTTATGTGCGCGTGGTCGACAATAGCGGCAGTGTGACGGAATATTCGGATGTCTCGGCAAATTTCGATCCAACCACTGTTGCCCAGGACAAGCTGGTCGAAATGGACTGTATCACATGCCATAACCGTATCACCCATCGCATCTATACTCCGGAAGAATCAGTAGATACTGCAATGAGCCTTGACAAAATCTCACCGAACATTCCCGAAATTCGCCTCAAAGGGGTGGAAGTTCTAAGGGGAACGTATACCACGCAGGAACAAGCGCTTGCAGGTATTGCTGGGTTGGAAAACTACTATGAGACCTATTATCCGGGTTTTTATGTCACCAATATCGATTTGGTTCAATCCGCTATAACGGAATTGCAAACCATTTTCTCCGAATCGGTCTTTATTGATCAGAAAGTGGACTGGAATGCGCACCCGAATAACATCGGTCATATCGACAGCGCGGGCTGCTTCCGCTGTCATGATGGTGAGCATATGAACACAGAACAGGAGGCCATTCGCCTGGAATGTAACATCTGCCATTCGATCCCGGTCATAACAACTGCCCAGGACCTTATCACCACCATCGAGATCAGCCGGGGTCCGGAACCCAATTCCCACCTTAATCCCAACTGGATCAGCCTGCACCACGGCGCCCTGAACGCGACCTGTGCCAACTGCCACACCATCGATGACCCGGGAGGAACCACCAATACTTCCTTCTGCTCGAACAGTGCCTGTCATGGGACGGTCTTTTCTTTCGCCGGTTTCGATGCTCCTGCTCTTCGAACCATCCTTCAGGCACAACTGCCCCAATTCGCTGCCTTGCCAACGCCAGGCCCAGTGGTTGGTACACCTACTTTCGTGGCCAATATTGAACCAATTCTTTCAGCACGCTGCACCATGTGCCACAACGGAGCCAGCAATTTGGCGGGTCTTGATCTTTCGACCTACACCGGTATTATGAAGGGTAGCGATAATGGGTTGGTGATCGTGGCTGGCGATTCGTCTGGCAGTAAACTGGTCCAGGTGCAGAGTGTGCAGCACAAGGCCAATCTGACCGTCGAGGAATTGGAGCTTGTCAAAAAGTGGATAGAGGATAACGCGCCAGAACAATAAATGATGGTAGAATTAGATAAAGGAGATAAGAATATGGAGAATGAAGAAGAAAAGGAGATTTCGCGACGCGATTTCATGAAAGTGACCATCGGGGCGATCGGTGGACTGATCGGTCTCGGATTTGGGATCCCAGCGATCGCTTATGTCGTGGCTCCTGCCCTTGCGAAAAGCCAGAACCAGCAATGGATCCAATTGGGAGCGATTTCCAAAATCGAACTGGGAAAACCAACCCTTTTTAAGGTAAAGATAACCCGTCAGACCGGCTGGATCATCGATGAAAAAGAACTCTCCATATATATACTAACAGAGGATGGGCGGGAATATGTTGCCATGTCCAATGTCTGTACTCACCTGGGTTGCCGCATTCGTTGGATCGCTGGTCAGGATCAATTTGTGTGTCCCTGCCATAACGGGGTTTTTGGTAAGCAAGGAAACGTAGTCTCCGGCCCTCCGCCTCGACCGCTTGATAGGTATGAGACAAAGGTCGAGAACGATCAATTGTTCATCCTGGGAGGCTAAGAAATGCTTACACGACTTGGAAACTGGCTAGAAGAACGCACTGGTTGGCGCCCTGTTTGGGAAACGATATTCCTGCGAAAAGTACCCAAAGTCAACTGGTTCTACACCCTGGGAAGTGCCACGCTGTTTGTAGGTCTTAATCAGGCGATAACCGGAATCCTGCTGACGATCTACTACGTCCCCACTCCCGACCACGCTTATGATAGCGTGCAATATATTACCACCCAGGTGGCCGGTGGCTGGCTCATTCGCGGCCTGCATCACTGGGGGGCAAGTGTCATGGTTGTGTTGGTGGTGCTGCATATGCTGCGAGTGATCTTTTATGGCGCTTATAAATACCCCCGCGAAGTTACCTGGTTGACGGGAATTGTTCTGCTGCTGCTGGTGATCGGCTTTGGCTTTACCGGTTACCTCCTGCCTTGGGATCAGAAATCCTATTGGGCCACAACAGTTGGCACGCGTATCGCGGGGGTGGCACCTTTTGTGGGGGATTGGATCTTGCGCATCATGCGCGGAGGCGAAGACCTTTCGGCGGTAACCCTGGCACGCTTCTTTGGGGCGCATGTATGGGTTTTGCCTGCGGCAATGATGCTCCTGGTTGGCACACACCTTTATTTGGTGATCCGCAATGGCATCAGTGAGATACCCAAAAAGGAGGCCGGTAAGTAATGAACGAACAAGAGAAGAAAAATTCCCTCGAGAAATACCAGGAAGCCAAGAAAAAAGGCGCCCTTTTCTTCCCCGACATCATATTTAAAGATGCGGTCATATCATTTGGAATATTTCTCCTGCTGATCGCGCTGGCATATTTCGTCGGCGCGCCGCTGGAGGCGCGTGCCAATCCTGCGGATACCAATTACACGCCCCGCCCGGAATGGTATTTTCTGTTCCTGTTTCAACTGTTGAAATACTTCCCCGGAAAACTTGAAGTCGTCGGCGTGATCATTTTACCCACCCTCGCCATCCTGTTCCTGGCCTCGCTGCCTTTCATTGATCGGGGCTCGCGCCGCCATTTCCTGAACAGGCCCTTGATTAACGGAGTGATCATTCTTGGCGTGGTGGCGGTTGTTTTCCTGACCATCATGTCGGTGCTCGAAGCTCCCCCCCCTGAAGCAGTGGCTTCCGGTGATCAAACCGCGGCTCTTTATGCGGGAAACTGTGCCCCCTGCCACGGCTCCTCGATCAGTGTTCCCGCCGGGACAAACCTGCATGACGTGATCGCCCAGGGCAAGCACCAGGGGATGCCAGCCTGGGGTGCGGATCTATCGACAGACCAAATTGATGCCCTGGTTGGTTTTATCCTTTCCCCTGGTGGAAGTGCACTCTTTACCCAGAACTGCGGAAACTGCCACGATGCCCCGGAGTTGGTGGCTCAAAATCCTTTGGAATTAAAGAAGGCTTTAGATGAAGGCAATACCTATGCTGCCCATGCCACTGTGACCATCCCGGACTGGGCAACCGTGCTGACCACTGAGGAACGTACCCGGTTGTTAAACTTCCTGGTCGCGCCTGATGGAGCCAGGTTATTTGCCACCAACTGCTCCTCCTGTCATGGCGAATCGGTGGCGTTCCCGGGCACTGAAAGTGAGTTGCGCGCGTTGATCAGCCAGGGAGGCCTGCACCTTGAGATGCCTCCCTGGAAGGAAAAATTCACTTCCGACCAGCTCAATGCCCTGGCAAGTTATGTGATCGATCCTGCAGCGAATCCCTCTGCCAAGGCTTTGTTTGACCAGAACTGCACAAGTTGTCATGGTAGCCTCGTTCCCACAGCGATAAATTTTGATGCGGCGCAGCAGGCCATCGCAGCTGGCGGCGCGCATAAAACCATGCCCATCTGGGGCCAGATATTGACATCCGAACAGTTTGATGCGTTGGTGCAGTATACCTACCTTTCGGCTCAGGGCTCCCCAGCCCAGGTTGGGCAGGGACTCTTTGCCCAGAGTTGTTCCTCCTGCCATGGAGAATTCGGCGAGGGTGGCCCGAACCCGGCACGTTCAGGTGAGATCATTCCACCGATCAGCACTTCGGATTTCCTGACTACTCGCGATGACACTACGATACGCGCCATCATCACGCTGGGGCAGGCGGACCTCGGCATGCCTCCATTTGCAGCCTCAAACGGCGGGCAGTTAAGCGATGACGAGGTTGATGCCATCGTGGCGTTTATTCGATCCTGGGAAGCGGATCCTCTGGTGATCGAACCCGCACCGCAGGCGACCCCGACACCAACCGCGGCAGGTCTCTCAGCTGCAGAGATCTATACCAACATTTGCGCTCAATGCCATGGAGCATCAGGTGAAGGTGGAAGTGGAGAGCCATTGAACACATCTGAATTCCAGCAAGAATTTACCGACCAGAATATTTACGATGTGATCAACCTCGGTGTGCCATCCTCCCCCATGTTCGCATGGGGTACCTTGCTTCAATCGGAACAGATCGAGCAACTGGTTCAATTCATTCGCAGGTTGGGAGACATCGCCACAGGGACTCCCACAGGCGGGGTACCCTCGTTTTCCACGGAAGTGCTGCCGATCTTCCAGGCGAAATGCACTGTCTGCCACGGAACGATGGGAGGCTGGACAGCTTCCAGTTACTCCAGTGCCATGACAACTGGCGCCCATATCCCGGTTGTCATACCCGCTGATTCGGCCAATAGTCTGTTGGTACAAAAACTGCAGGGGACACAGCAGACTGGATCCATGATGCCCCCTTCAACGAAATTACCAGACGCTGAGATACAGGTTATCATCGACTGGATCAACGCTGGTGCATTGGAAAGGTAATAGGAAGACGAAATTGGATTTTAGAAGGGCCGCCCACGGGTGGCCTTTCTGCTAATAAAAAAGGATTCCTGGGTCGCCTTTACTGCTGGTGAGCCAAACGAATCCGACCGGTTGGTAGTGTGACATTTATCACTAAAGAATGTGACAAAAGAGGGCTTGGGGTTTACAGCCCAATGGTATAATCTTAATGTTATACTAATATTGTGTTGATTGTGCTAAATGACACAAGCACTAGGAGGTGCCCTCAACTATAAGCGTCATATATTTACCAACTAATATAAACCATGTCAAAAAATAATATTAAGGAGAATGAAGAAATGTCCATCAAAAAAGTACTGTTACTTATTGCAGTGATGCTCGCAGCCGCTTTTGTGCTGACGGCCTGCGCCGGCCCTGCCGGCACCGCTGGTCCGGCTGGCCCTGCCGGTCCGGCTGGCCCTGCAGGAGCGACTGGCGCAAGCCCGGCAGCAGCCGATCTGACCTGCACAGAATGCCATAATAACACCACCCTGCTCGATGGCAAGAAATATGCCTGGGCAGGCTCCCGCCATGGTCCTGCTGGCCTGGCATGGGAAGAAGAAGCCGGTAACAAGACCTGCGCCGGTTGTCACGAAGGCTCGTCCTTCATTGACCGGATTGCTGCAGGCCAGTCATTTGCTGACTATACCGCGGCGGTAAAGGAACTTGTCTTGCCGGATGCTACCCCGCAGACCTGCCGCACCTGCCACACGATCCACACCACCTACACCCAGGACGACTTCGCCCTGCGGACCACTGCCCCGGTGGCCATGGTCATCAGTACTCAGACCTTCGATAAGGGCATGGGTAACCTGTGCGTCAACTGCCACCAGGCTCGGCGCTATATGGCCAACTTCCCCGCTAAGGACGCCGCTGGCGTTGCCATTGCTGGCAGCTACGCTGCCAGCACGCGGTTTAACCCGCACCTCAGCAATCAGTCTGACATGATGTTGGGTGTTGGCGGTGGTGGTACCGTCACCGGTACCCCCGGCGCTCACTACACCATGACCACGGACTCCTGCGTGACCTGCCACTTGGGCGATTCGGCCACCCATACCTTTGACGCGACTGTCTCCGCCTGCGTGGCCTGCCATACCGATGCGACGACCACCGACGTCAACGGCGCTGTGACCGCTATCCAGGCGAAATTCGATGAACTCCAAACCGCGCTAAAGGCCGCCGGTTTGCTGACCGCATCGGTCGACGCTGCTGGGGTAACCAGCTATGCAGTGGTTGTCGGAACCTATGTTGAGGCCAAAGCATTCCCATTATGGGTCTACGGCTACATCACAGAAGACGGCTCCATGGGTGTGCATAATCCCAAGTACGCCAACGACCTGCTCGATGCAGCCTTGGCTGGCTTACCGTAAATCACGTAACATTGTAATTTAGCTCTACCAACATGGCCTATCCTGATAAAAGGATAGGCCATGTAATTTAACGGGGAATTAATATTTCCAAAAGGTCGCCCACCGGCGGCCTTCGTGCAATTGAACTAGAGTTGATTAATCACCTGTTACTTGGATTGCCTCAATAACCTTCGATTCTTCTGCATGGGCTTTTTCCAGGTTATGGTCCACCACTTTCAGATAGCGCACACCCAGTGAGAAAGCCAGCAGGCCGTATCCAATGATCCCGGCTCCGGCCAGGAATTCGATCAAGGAGGGACGATAGGCTGTATAGGCCACAGCGGGTTCACCCGGCAGATAAGAGAGGATGATCAATAGACCCGACATGTTCGTGTCCCAGCGATATGCCACCACGCCACCGACCACCAATACCAAAGCTAGCATGCGCCAGAGCGGGAGGGCGCGTGTCCGCTTGTTGAGCAGCAATATGATCGGAACCACAGCGCCCAGGATTACCTCACCTATCCAGAAGTTGAATGACAGCGGGCCCCCGGTCAACAGAGACAATCCCTCGGTCCGGCCTGGTTCGTAGGTGTAGGTCATGGACAGGGCGTCCCAGAAGCGGAAGTACATGTATACGACCATCACCCAGCCAATGATTAAGGAAACCCGTTCCAGGATACTGTTTTCCACATTGGCGCGCCTGGTCAGGCGGGCGGAAAGCATCGAAGCAAAGACCGTTAGTGCCATCCCACCGGCAATCGCAGAAATTATGAACAACACTGAAATGTCCGGCCGGTACCAGAGCGGGCGCGCTTTGAGAACACCGTAGAGGGCTCCCAATGATGACTGGTGCAGCATGGAAAGCCCCAGGCCAGCAATTGCCAGGTAAGGGGCAAAATGGTGAACGCGCGACATCTTTTCTGCCAGTCTTGGCCAGTGGGAACGCAACCAGTCAAAACTGGCAAAAATGGGCAGCGCCTCCAGGGCCAGCACAGCCAGATAGAGGGTCACGCACATGGTCACTTCCCAGAGCAAGGAATGCTTGTTCCAATATATCAAGGAATGCCAGAAGCGGTCCGGGCGGCCGATATCAAGCATTAGGGTTAATACTGCCATGGTGTAACCGATCAAACCGATGAAGGTTGCGGTACGGGCCACTGCCTGGTATCGCTTCAGACCGAGCAGGTAGACCACCGCGCACAGGCTGAAGGCTCCCGCGCTGACCGCGATGGACGAAAGGTCTATGGTGATCCACAGGCCCCATGGAACAAGGTCGGTAAGATTGGTCAATGAAAGACCCTTCCAGAAGACCATTAATCCAGCAGCCACACCGGCGGCGATGATGAGGACGAGTCCGCCAACCCAGGCCGTCCACGGAGTGAAGTTTGGGAGTTTGGGGAATTGAATTTTCATGACTGCGGCTCCTCTGTCGCATGCAGGTAATAGACCCGTGGAGATGTGCCAAGGTCGTCACGCAGGCGATAGGAAACGCGCCCGTGCAGCAATTTACTGACATTCGACTCAGGGTCGCTCAGGTCACCGAAATGGCGGGCACCTACCGGGCAGACTACCACGCAGGCCGGAGTGACATCCTCGTCTATACCGGGGGTTAAACCGAGCGCCATGCCACGGTCAATGCGTTGGTAACAGAAGGAACATTTCTCAACGACGCCGCGCGGGCGCCGGGCGATCTCGGGCTGGCCCCATTCTGGTACAGATGGGTTCGGACCATCAAATTGCCTCCAGTTGAACGAACGCGCCCCATATGGACATGCTATCTCGCAATAGCGGCAGCCGATGCAGCGGTCGTAGTCCATCTTCACAATTCCATCAGGTCGGTAAGTGCTCGCCTTTACGGGGCAGACATCCACGCACGGGGCATGCGCACACTGCATACATGGGCGGGGAGTGTAGACATCCTGTGCTCCCACGGTACCTGTCTTGGTAACTACGTTCCAGGAAATTTCAGGCGGGATATCATTATGCGCCCGGCAGGCCAGTGTACAGTAGTCGCATCCCGTACATTTGGATTGGTCGACCACCATTGCCCATTGGCGGCCATTGGATGCGATCGTTTCAAGAGCCTGCGCACGTCGAATGAACTTTGACCCGGCCAGAACAGTTACACCGGCCACAGTCAGTTTAATAAAGTCCCGGCGGTTGATCTTTATGTCGCTCATTTTTTAGGTTCCTTTTTGTTCATTTTGCGGTATGCCTTTTCCAACCACGGCTGCAGGACCATGCCACCTGCCAGCCCGATCAGTCCGGCCATTCCCGCAAAACCGAGCGGGCTGACCGGTGAAGGGTTGGGTGCGACCTTTCCAGATATCGGTGTGCTTTCGGGCTGGGTGGTTGGGTTGGTAGACGGGGTGGTTGTGCTATCCGAGGGTTGGGCATGCATCTGGTCAGCATGACATTCAGAGCAGGTGGAGATACTGGCGGCAAAACTATGATCTGGCATGGCATGCACATCGGTGCTGCCGATCTCGAAATGACGCAGATGGCAGTCCACGCAGCTTACACCGGACTGGTTGTGCTTGGAATAAGGGAAGTTCATCGAGACTTCGCTGTGACAGTTGATGCAGAGCGCTGACGGGCCGACATCCTCCTGTCCTTGAACCGTCTTCATGGTTGCTGAATGCGGGTCATGACAGACTGTACAGGTCATCGCCCGCTGGAAATGTGTACTGGTTTGCCAATTCTCAATGTTGAAACGATCACCGCTATGACAGCGGCCACACAGGTCGCTTGTCCGGTCAACGGGTACCGGGTTGTCAACCGGGTTGGTGGAATGCTCAGTCGGCACAGGTCCATGGCAGGCTTCGCAGGCAACGCCATCCGCTTTCCAGGATCCCAATGCAGGGTCGTAGCCGGTCACGTGGCACACAAGGCAGGCTCCGGGTTTCCCCTGGTCGGTCCACATCTGGTTAAAAAGGGGGTCGCTGGTCGCATGACCGTGCGTACCCGATTGCCAGGCATCATTGAATTCTGAGTGACAAACAAGACATCCGGGTTGTTCTTGTTGCTGAACGGGTTTGCTTGTCTCTGTTCTGGCTTGTGCGATCATGTAGGTCGCGGCGGTCACGAGCAGGGCAAACAGAATGGCAATAAAAAAGCGCTTTATTAATTTCATTGTGGGTTCTCCTCGAAAAAATGAATATTATGATAAGACAGGGACCGGTGCCAGATGGAACACATTGCATCCCAGGCATTCTTCCCGTAACAGGCCATTTTTTGTACGGAATACTTGCCAGCACGGGATATTCGACTGGGCAGACGCCGGGCAGTTCTTGCGTTTCTCCTCATTGCAGCCTTTAATTTCCCAGCAGGGCCGCTGGGAAGAGGCAATGACCGGAATTGCCAGCGCTTCTTTCTGCCAGCGGTCGTCCAGACGCTGCAGCAAGAAGAAGATCAGGGCGGTCACAGCCACCGGGATGCCAATTCGCAAAAGTAGACCGACAACGAACGTCAACACAGTATCCATCTTGCACCCTATGAATGACGAATGTTATCGTAACGATGTTTTACTGCCTCGCCTATGAGCAGAAGAATGATGCTGGGAATGCCAAGTCGCAGGATCGTCAGAAGGGAAATAATCAATACGCTTTCCACGGGGAACCTCCTTTTTGATATGTTCCTATTTTCACTAACAGTCTATCCCTTTGACAGGCTAAATACAATTCGGCAGGCATCCTATCTTTCTTGTGGGAGCAGCATCCCACAGGTGAGCTACCGACCCCCGGAAAATACTATTTGCACCCCATGCGATGAAATAAGCATTGGGTAGAAATTGTGTCATATGTCCCAAAAAAAAACCTGCTGGAGGGCCAGCAGGCTGAGACGTTCCATCGATGAATAAGATTACGGTTTTATGATCCCCTTGCGAATGGCATAACGCACCAACTCAGAACGCGAATGCAAGCCCAGTTTGTGCATAATATTCTCCCGATGGCGCGCAACTGTCTTGATGCTGATGACCAGCGCATCAGCGATCTCTTCATTGTCTGCTCCCTCTGCCAGGTAGCGCAGCACTTGCTGCTCACGGTCGGTCAGACCGTCAAGGGAGGAAGCTGTGTCAGTGCTTCGATCCTGGGCAAGATAATCTTTGACCAGTAATTTCGCCATGGAGGGGTACAGGTACACTTCCCCGGCGGCCGCGGCGCGGATAGCCGTCAATAATTCTTCCGGTGCGGCGCGCTTTGGAACGTAACCACCTGCGCCCACTTCTAACATTTTGAAGAAATATTCTTCGTCTTCGTGGATGGTCAGTGCTACCACTGCGACCTCAGGATTGGTGCGTTTGATCTCGCGCGTGGCTTCTATTCCCGATTGATCCGGCAAGCCGATATCCATAAGCACAACCGTAGGTTTTAACAACCGAACGGCTTCGAGCGCTTCTCGAGCAGTTCCGGCCTCACCGACGATCTCAACATCGCTTTCGCTGGCCAGCAGCATTCGCAAGCCAGAGCGCACCACCTGGTGGTCATCAACCAGCAGCAGGCGAATTTTCATCTGCTTCCTCCTGAAGATATGGAATGGATACTTCGACTGTCGTCCCTAAGGCAGGTCGCGAATGAATCTCAAACATGCCACCCAGTAACGAGGTGCGTTCCTCCATACCTTTCAATCCCCAGGAGACTCGTTTGGCTGACCCTGCGGCACCCATATCGAAACCCTGTCCATCGTCGGTCACGCGAACAAGAACAAATTCATCGGCGTAAGTTAGGACGACCTGGGCAGTTTTGGCCTGGGCATGTTTGACAACATTCGTCAGCGCCTCCTGTGCGATGCGGAAGAGCGCTATCTTGACCGGCGAGGCGACTGCCCGTTCCTCGCCCAATATCTCAACATGGACATTCAGTTTGAGGCGTTCCTGAAGAGTATTGGCATACCAGCGCAATGCTGAGGAGAGACCCAGATCATCCAAATGGGATGGGCGCAAATCTGCGATCAGGCGTTGCAACTCATCCAGGGAATGGGCTGTCAACAACTCCAATTGGTGCAGGTTCTGTTTGGCGCGTTCCATGTTCGATGTTCGCAACGATCCGGTCAGACCACGAAGGCCCAGGCCGATAGCTGTCAATGCCTGACCAGTCTCATCGTGGAGTTCACGGGCAATTCGCTGGCGTTCCGATTCCTGGGCAGCCACAACACGCTTGAATAATCCCCCCCGCAGTGTCTCACGTTGTTTCGATTCCTTTAAACGCGCCTCCTGAAGACTTGTAATTTGCCTTTCATTTTCAACTTGGAAAGCACGCAAGAAACGGATGACAAAGAAAGCGGCCAACCCTGCCATCATGGCGCGGAATAATTGTACAGGGATGCCAAATAGATTATTGAATAAAACCTCATTGATAATATGTGAAGGTGGAAGCGGGGAAGCGCGGACGAATAATTGGCCGACCAGGCCATACCAGCTGAAAGCTACTGCGGCCCACAGTGCGTCCCGGCCGAACGAAGTCAGCCCTGCCTGGCGAAAGACGCGCTGCTGAATTACCAGTCCAATCGATGCCAGCAGGGCTGCTGGAGCGGCTAAAGAATAGCGCGTCCATACATCTGAGACATCCCACAAGATGGGTAAAGAATAGTGCCCTTTGAGCACGATCAGGCCAAATACCCAGATACCTTCCAACCCTATCGGAACGAGCAGGATCAAGCGCCAGGCCGTTTTCGAAACGGCCAGAAGATAACTGCCGAAGGCCGCCAGCGAGATAAAAGAAAAGGCCAACATTGCCAGCCTTATTCCTGATAACCAGTCTGGGGTGATATGTCCCCCCTGGATAGCGATTACATCGAACATCTCCAACCACTCGTTCGCGGCATGGACCAGTCCAAATGCCGCCAATGGGCGCAAGGCGCGGCGAAGCCGGGCATCTGAAGACCGACCACCTTCGAGCATCACCAACAAGCCCATGCTAAAGAAGGCCAATCCATAGAAGAAATAGATCGGGATAATTGCAGGTATGCTCACGGAATGGGACCTCTAGAAAACGTGTTCTAATCTTCTTTCCGTACACGCATCCCACAGGTACGGCAGAACACATCTCCCGGTTGAGCGCGTTTACCACATTGGTTACAATAGACCGCACTGCTTTCGCTCGGCTGTTGTGACCGAGGGTGTCTTTTGCGCGCAACAGACGAACGGCGGGTGCCGTTTCTCCAAAAATATAGACCACCCACGATACCGACTATGATCAGTGCTCCTCCTATTCCCAACGCTACCCACGGGAGAACGCTGCTCATCGTGACCCGACCAGGCGTATTCGTAGTGAGCGGCTCGACCGGTTGGACCGGAAGCCCGGTTGTGCTTAGCACGTCGGTCGCTTTCTGGTAATCAGCTGTCAGATTGAACGGTTGCCCCGCTGCCAGAGGCTGGGCGGCAGATTGGTAGTAGACGAGACCATCTTGCCCAACGCTGCTGTTTGTGAGCGAAGGGGTAGTTACCAGATTCGTAGCGCTGACCGGCTGCTGAAAGGTGACTGTAAAAGCATCTACCGCATAGTCACCTGCCCATTCGTAAACAACATGGCGGGAGGAACCATTCTTTTCCAGGGCTTCGTAATATTCCACCTGCAAAGCCTGAGAATTGGCTGTGATTGTCAGCGTTGCCCACGACCCTTGCACAGATCGATCATAGGGGGTGTTAAGCAGACCTTTCACAGGGTCGGCGATCGCGACTGCTAAGACTTCGGCCTGAGCTGGGACGCGCAGATCCAGGGTTACTGGAAGAATTGTCTCGGGGGATAGGGAAATGTGATTAATTACCAACACTTTTGGCTTGTCATATTCAGGCCAGATTTCCACGCTCACTGAACTCAAGCGCAGCTCACTCTGCGCTTGAGCGGGGAAGGAAACCCAGATGGCCACTAGAATGGCCAAAACGGAAAAGCATTTCCTCATCAAGCACCTCCAATAAAAATAAAAATTATTCAATATCTTTCTGCTTCTTGCATAAATTCTTAAACCTTGAACGATTAAATTAAAGCAATATTTATCAAAATGGGTTCACATCCTTACATGGAGGCTATGGCTCAGATATTTTCAAAGTTCCTTGTAATCTTACCACGAACAATGATGGCTTTCACCAGGGACCAGATCGTCCGATTGACTGGTACTTCAAGATTTCTCTGCTCCGCCAGACGAACGACAGCACCGTTGATCGCATCTATTTCAGTTGGCGCGCCGCGCAAGACATCTTGTAGCATCGACGACTGGTTTTCAGATGTCCGCAGGGCCACTTCTTCAGCGGCGAGTTCGGGGCTTGAAAACGGTAGTCTCACACCCATGGTTATTCCCACCCCAGCGGTTTCACGCGCCAGTTGTCCCATCAGCGCCCGAGCGGACGGGAGTTCGAGCAGTTCGCCATTTCTAACCCGCAGCAGCGCGGTCAGCGGATTGATGGCCGAACTGGCTACCAGTTTCCCCCACACCAACGATTGCATATCGCTTACAGTGTTCACAACAAATCCTGCCCGGCTGATCATCGCTTTAAGCTGGGGGAGGCGTGCATGGGATTCCAGCGACACCGTTCCTTCTCCACCCACGCAGACCAGACCAGGGGCGAGCAGGGTCGCGCCAAGAGTTGTCACACCCCGGGCAACGCGTGGCACGCCCAGTTTTCGAGCGAGTACTGTATCATTACCAAGCCCGTTTTGGATTGTCAACGCCACACCATCCTCAGCGAGGCAGTCTGCCAGATGGTTGGAAGTGCGTTCCGTCTGCCAGGCCTTAACCAGCACTAACGCATTGCGCAAGCCTTTGCATTCGGCAGGATTGTCTGTTGCGTGAATGTGAAACGCCCGATCCTCGCCGTCTATTCTTACGCCCTTTTCGCTAAGGACAGCTAATCCCTCCTTCCAGGTACCGAACATGGTGACTAACACACCGGCAGCGGCAAGCCGTGCTGCAAAAAGCGTCGCCAGGGCACCGGTGCCAAGAATAAGGATCGAGGCGCTTTTCATTTAGTGGTTTTGTTCCTTGCGTTCGAGGTTAACAATAAGAGCTTGCCATTCTTCATCTGGCATTTCGATGGTATGCTCCTGCGCAGGGAATGTGCGGCCTTGTACATCAGAAATATAAGCCGTGAAAGCACTCTGCATCTGGGTGTGCAGGTCGGCGTATTTTCGGACGAATTTAGGTGTAAAGCGGTCGAATAGGCCCAGCAGATCGTGCGTTACCAGCACCTGACCGTCACATCCTGCGCCCGCTCCGATGCCGATGGTAGGAATGGTAAGTCGCTTTGAGACCATCTCGGCCAGCCGGGCCGGGACGGATTCGAGCACCAGGCTGAAACACCCGGCTTCTTCGAGTTGAAGCGCATCCTCGAGAAGTTGCTCGGCGGTTACGGCGGTGCGTCCCTGTGGACGGAAACCGCCCAGCAGGTTGACCGATTGTGGTGTCAGGCCGAGGTGCCCCATTACCGGGATTCCCGCCCCAAGGATGGCACGGATGGCATGCAAGCGTTCATGCCCGCCCTCCAGTTTGACTGCCTGCATGCCGCCTTGCTGAAGGAACCGGCCTGCATTGCGGATCGCTTCATCCGTTGAGACCTGGTAGGACATGAAAGGCATATCCCCAATGAGCAGAGCCGCCCTGGCTCCGCGTGCCACGGCGCGGCAGTGGTGCAGCATCTCGTCCATCGTGACGGGCAGGGTATTTTCGTAACCCAATACCACCATTCCGAGAGAATCACCGACCAGGATGGCATCAATTCCAGCCTGGTCAAGAGCCAACGCAGTGGGGTAATCGTAACCGGTCAGTACGGCGATTGGTTCGCCGTTTTCTTTTTTCTGGCGGAATGCCAGTGTGGTAATATTTTTACGCGTAGTCTGCGCTATGAGATTTGGGGGAGATGTGGACATGGTACCCTCCTTTCAGGTAGGGGCCGGGTGGGAATGAATATTACTGATCTGACTTTATTTTGTAGTCACGTTCCAAAAGATACGCGCAATACTGGCTATTATTCCACAAAAATGGTACTATGGCAATCTTCCATCGCATTTCATTATGCTCTATAATATAAACACTCTTATAACCGTATTTCACAGGAGGCTTCTATGCGACGGGCTTTTGGTTTCTTCATCGGGACGTTGATCGGCGGAATAATTGGTGCTGCGGTAGCTTTGCTTTTTGCCCCATCAGGAGGCAAGGAATTACGCATTCAGGTCAACGATCGCGCCCGGGGTTTGGCTGATAATATCCGCCAAGCGGCCAATACGAAACGGATCGAATTACAGGAGCGGCTGGAAACCTTGCGTGCCCCCAGGGTGTAATTGCACCGGCCGGCAAATTAAGAATTGCCCCTAGCGAATTCTTGATAAAACGCCTCTGTCATTGCCATACAACTGCCGTATGCAGCGCGTTTGGTAATGATGCGCGCATTTTCGTCTTTTGCAGCCGCACATAGAGCAGGGTTCATCAGGGCAGCCATGATCCCGTCTGCTATGGAGCGCGGGGATGCCGCATTTACCAACAGGCCGTTTACTCCCGGCCTCACCCATTCCCGCATCGACTCGATATTCCCCACCACCGGGAAACAACCGCAAGCCATAGCTTCCAGAAGCGAATTGGGCGTGCCATCGTGGATGCTCGGAGAGACAAAGACTCGGGCTTTTTTGAATAGCGCCCATAATTGTTTCTGGTCCAGACGCGGCCAAAGTTTCGTATTCAGTGAGATTCCCAACGACTCAACCCAATGTTCAGATTCCCCATCGCTGGCCAGCGAAGGACAGATGAACAGCGCCTGCGGGAATTTCTCCAACACCAGCGGGATGGATTGGAAAAAGACATCCTGTCGAAGACTTCCGGGACGCTGTCCGCGCGGGTTGACCACAATCGGGACATCCGGCAGTTCCTCTGGCAGCATTCTGGACCTCGCGGCCGCTTCGATTTCATCAAAGCGGATGCCTCCCGCCCCCGGAACAACCAGCGATGGCTTGTCGGTTCCGAAACCCCATTCGTGTCCCAGCCGGATATCGCGAGCCGCGTCGGCAATTAGTCCATCGGCGTGGCGCAGGGTGCGGCGGGTGAGACTCGCCATCAGGAATGAACTGCGGGCATGGAGGGTTATATCATTACCCCAGATGGAGACCACCAATGCCACAGCCATTGGCGTTTCGGCAGCCAGCATCCCCTCGAAGGGGATGCGCAGTGCGTGGACAAGGTCCGGACGGATTTCCTTGACCAGTTTGCGGAAACGCCTCTGGTAAAGCGGCAGGCTCAGAGGTCCTAGCATGTAGCGCAACGGACGCAGGAGACCTCGGAAGCGTCCGATAAATCCACTAGTTTGGGTTGAATTCGCCGGATTCAACCTTTGTGCGCGAGCCATCCTGCCAAAAGCCACAGGAAAAACATGGAATGATTTCAAACCCCGGGGCGGGTCGCAAGGATAGGTCGATGCAAGGTGAACCTCGTGACCAGTCTCGATCCAGTGGCGCAACCAGGAGAGTGCAGTGGAGGAGCGCCCGTCGGCGACAAAAAGGAGACGCATGAATGGAATATACCACAAACCTTTAAGGTAGTAAGTTTGACGTGCAGCGGGTGTTTGTGGATAGTGTGTTTATTGGATTGAGGTGTCTCAAAGCCTCATTTTTCAAGTTGAAGACAATACTGGTAATTTTGATCTGATGCGCTTTTAATTTATGTAGATATTTCCAGATTTATTTCGCATAGGCGGAGTGTAGTATCCAAGTAGCATAACTTGGCTTTGTGTTTTTCTGGTATATTAAAGTGGATACAAGAAGACTTGAATATTTGGAAATCCCTGAACAAAGAATATGGGAGTCTTTGGTGGGTTTTGCCCACCTAACCACCGCTTTTGCACCACTATTGCTTTGAATTCCAGAGAACCGAAGACTTGCATGGGTTAGGAGTTGTATGAAACAAATCTGCATGGTTGGTGCCGGCTTTGTTGGTACAGACTCAATTGCCTGTTTCCCTGGCTTGGGGAATTGGGTTAACGCTTTGGAATCATATGGGAAACGAAAAGAAGAACTTATCAGGGGAATATTTCCCATCGGTTTTAACTGGAAATGATATGGTAGAAGAAAAACGCCCCCCCGTCATCGATTACGAAGGCTCCGATTATCAAACCCGTTTTTGGGAAACAGGAGGACGTGATTATGAAGATCGCTGCGAGGCCATCGCCCTTAAGCGCCTGCTCCCCCAAAGTGGCAAACTGATGCTCGAACTGGGTGCCGGCGCGGGCCGCAATACCCTGCGCTACCTGGGCTTTGAGCGTGTCATACTGCTGGATTATTCCCTTACCCAGCTCAAACAGGCGCAGGAGCGTCTGGGTACATCCAAACGTTACATCTACGTTGCGGCAGATATCTACCGCCTGCCTTTTGTGACTAGCCTGTTTGACGCGACTACGATGATTCGCGCTCTTCACCACATGGTGGATGCGCCAACCGCGTTGCGTCAGGTGCGAAACGTTCTCCAGCCTGGCGCGACCTTCATCTTGGAATATGCCAACAAACGGAATTTGAAAGCCATTCTGCGCTACGCGCTACACCGCCAGTACTGGAACCCGTTCGGGCTGGAGTCGGTAGAATTTGCCCCGTTGAACTTTGATTTCCATCCGCGGACGGTGGGCCGCTGGCTCCGAGAACTAGGCTTCTGCATTGAAAAGACCCTGACCGTTTCCCACTTTCGGATCGGGATCCTCAAACGGACCATCCCGACTGGCCTGTTGGTCATGATGGATTCATTCCTCCAATGGACTGGAGCGCTGGTTCGCTTGTCCCCCAGTATATTCCTGAAAGCCCGGGTTCTGGGATCCGGAAATTCGACGGGAAGGTCAGGAGATGTTGCAGGTTTTTTTAAATGTCCTGAATGCGGACAGTCCCCATTAGTAAATGATGTTCACCAGATGGTTTGTCCCAACTGTGATCGGAAATGGAAATTATGTGATGGAATCTACGACTTCCGCGGGCAGGAATTGTAGACAGTTATTGGACTGGTGTGGCAAATGAACATAATCATTATCAGTCGGCTGTTTCATCTCTGGTCGTTACTATTCCGCAATGTATCACAAGGTCTTCTCCAGTGTTTATGCATCTGAAAAAGCCAATTTCGCATTATTTGATTAATCCATATCTACCTATTTACTTATGTGCCAGTTTTTATTACGAAATAGTCGGAATAGAATTCTTTGGTCAACATAAAAACGGGAGAGGCAGTTAATGTTCCGACGACTATCACTCCGGCAATTAAGATCGCTTCCATTCTTGGCAGGAGGGCTATCATTCCTGGCAGGTTGTATCTACCTTGTCCAATCAGTATTCTACATATATACTCAGCGTTCGATGGTGGATGAGGGGGCATATTTATATCAAGGACTTTTATTTGCAAAGAACGTTTATCGACCGTTTCAAAATTATGGTCTTTGGCAATACAATGCCCCCCTTTCTTATATCATTCCTGGATATATCCAAGCATGGTTTGGACCTAGCCTTTTGGTGGGACGTATTTTTGCCCTATTCCTCGGGTTAATGATCCTGCTGGGCGCCTGGATCGTCGCCCGCCGTCTGGGGGGAAAATGGTGGGCAACTGCTGCCCTGTTGATTATCGCAATAAACCCCGCCATCATCAAGATTTACAGTCTGGCTGTTTCTCAGGTATTGATAGCTTGTATGCTAACCTGGGTAATGGTACTCGTTTTAGGTGAAAATCGTTCGACCTGGCAAATTATGATTAGCTCAGCCCTGTCAGGAGTAATCATTTTAACTCGCCACAACATGGCGCCTTTAATTCCCATTCTTACAGCTTACATTTTTGTCCAGCATGGAAAAAAAGCCGGTTTATGGGCTTTGTTCTTTGGGTTGCTCATTGTAGTGATCGGCCATATTATTTATTGGCCGAACATCCTCGCAATGTGGACCCCCTGGATACCGGAAAAACTAACTCCTTTTCTAGAATCTTTCCGTCCTCCTTTGAGCGGACCTGTTCATATTGACATGTCCTCCCTGGACTCACGGATCCTGGTCTTCTTTCAAGGTTTTTCATCTAATAGTTTTATTATGATCGGTAGCGTGGCAGCTTTCATTTTATGGCCCCGTCAAAATCAATGGAAAAATTGCGCTGCTCGGAACGCAAGCATTTTCCTGGCAGTGCTATTTTTCACTTTACTGGCAATCCATGGGCTGGCAAGTTTGGCAACCAACGCGCGAATCTGGAATTTCAGCCCTTATCCTGCTTTTTTTTGCGTGATTGGTTTACTACTGGTGGTTAGCTCATTCGAATCGTGGTCCAGGACCTCCTCTCCGGTCAGGGGAATTCTTACAGCAATTTATATATTAATATTATTTCCCGGCTTGGGATTTGCGGCTTTCGAGGTTCTTGGTTATGGCCTTAAGAACGGATTCTTCAATATTTTGAAGATCCAATTACCAAGGACCCAAGATTTCTTTCACACCTGGCGGTTTTTACCGGGTTCAGCCTCTCTTCGAGATGTGTTGGCAAATAAATTTGGGATCGTATTTGATCCATATACCGATATAGAATTGTATAGGCGCATCCTGCCAGCTCTGGCCGGATTATTGATTGGAATTGTCTTTCTGTACATGATTCGTATGATCCAAAGAGGTCTTCAAAAGAAATGCAATCGAATTTATGGCTACGGTTACATTGGTCTCGTGACTCTCTTGGTTGCCATCCTTCTGCTCTCACCCACGCGATTACTGGGTGGACTGTTTCATGTCTATGATTGTCCAGCAAATGCGATTCAGGGATACGAGCAGACCGGGCATTATCTTGCTAGTATCATTCCGGCCGGCAGTAAGGTCTATTGGGAGACTGAAGGCGGGGCTGCACCTCTATTATATATTTCCAACATCAAGGTGTTACCCGGACAGATTTTCGGTCGTTGGAGCTTCAGTCTATCCGAAGATTCGGATAAGGTATTGCGATTTGGTCTCTGGAATAAGGCACTTGCAGATCAATGGGCGGTCAACGCAGATTTTATTCTCGTGGAAGAACGCCTTTTTGACAGTTCCTGGGACGACTTCTTCAAAGAGCATCCCGATTATCAGGAATTACAAACTACACCAATTACAGTTCCCTGCAGCGTGCGATCAAATTTCCGGGTGTTCCATAAACTACCTTAGGAAATCATTGCAACGATGGGCATAGGATCAAATAGGGTGATGAATCCTAAATATTTGCGGAGATGAATTATGATGAGTCGACGTATTATTGCACTCCTGGGGGGATTGAATATTTTGGTTTTTTCCCTTTTCCTTGTGTTCTATACCAATGCCACCTTTCCATTGGTCGGTCATGATTTCCGTTTGTATCTTTCGCGGGTGATTGATACCCATTTGCATTATAAAGTAAACGGGTTCAGCATCCAGTGGTATACCCCCAGTTTCGGCGGTGGCTTGCCTGCTTACCCCAATCCATCCCAAATTCAATTTTCACTGACCCAATTGCTGACATGCTTCACCAATCCCTGGAACGCTGTGGTGATATCAACTGTGGTTTATAGCTCAATCGGATTTCTGGTGGCTTTTTATTTTTTCCGGGATGTTCTGGAATTAAAACCGCTTGCAGCAATCCTGGGGTCTGTTTTCTTTATCGGCAATGGCTTTTATATTGAGCATGTAGTCGTTGGGCACGTAAATTTCATCATGTTCCCTTTGATTATCATCCCCATTTATACTACGCTGAGCCCCAAACTTCCCAAGTGGCTTGCTGGGGTGCTGATTTCGCTCACCGCTGCTGTGCTGGTGTATTCGGGTGGTGTCTATATTGGCGTAATTGGTGTGTTGACTGCATTTATCATTCTCCCACTCCTATATTTCTTAAAGCCTTCTTTGGTAACCTGGCAGAAAGTTGTACCGGTGTTGGCGTTGGGGGGCGGGCTCACCTTGCTCCTGTGCGGGTCAAAACTTTTCGCGACATCCATGTATATGCAGAATTTTAGCCGTGAGATCCGTGACCAGTATACCGTGAGTTGGTACACCGGCCTGGGAGGTTTGATCTTCCAACTTATCGGTGCGATGACCACTCTACCTTTTCTCAATCTGATTGGCAAGAGCAGCCTCGTTATTGTTGTCCGGTTGGGGAAATGGATCGGGACACCTTATAGCTTCTGGGAGTTGGATTCGTCTTTATCCCCGGCTCTTTTGATTTTGCTTGTTTATGGCGCATTGACAGCGTTATTCCGCAAGCCGCAAATGGATAAAAAGGATTTGACCAAGAAGACCATTGCCGGGATGTGTTTGATTGTGGCGGTGGTTCTGGCGACAGAATTTTCGATCGCAAAAGGCTTTTTATTCAACGAACTCAGCACATTTCCCGTTATGATGTCCTTGCGCTCCAACACACGTTTTGCCGCTTCTTTTATTTTGCCATTGTCGATCCTTGGAGCGAAGGTCTATAGTGACTGGAGTGAAAGAGTTAAATCCACCAAAAAATCCATTGTCGCCTTTGCATTTATTGACGGTCTGGCGCTGGTAGCTCTGTGGAGCTATTATTTGCTTCCGATGGATGTTCAACAACGCTATTTTGATATTCGATCCCTGACGGGAACTTACCAACGTATCTCTGCAGGGGAGACTTTTCCAGTTAAGAACATCGTTCCTGACATGAGCGATGTTGAAGTTATCCCCCTGCAAACCAGCAACGTAACGCGCCATTATGAACCTCTGTTTAGGGACGATAATAACTTATTTCATCCACTGGTCCATGAGGGTTCAGTCTATGATATTTACAATGGTTATTTCAATTTCACCAACCCGACCGGTTATGTGTTCCCTGAAGTGAATGGCACCCGGATGTACGAGAGGATCCTGGTCTCTGACCGCCACAAATTGGATGATTTTCTCAACCGCCGCCAACCAGACTGGAAATTGCCATTGATGCAAATTGTCCTCGATTGGGCGGCGGGCCTGACCCTCATTCTGGAAACCTGCGTTGTTTGCATTTTTCTGGCGAGGAAAGGGCAGCCGCGGTATCTCATCCACCTGCCTGCGCGATTATGGCGCCGTTTTACCGGCAGAAGATAGGTCAGGATTTTCGGTCGAATCGGTTGAGACGCGTACCTGAAGGAAAGCAACCGTAAATCCGGGGGAGGCCGGTCGATAAATAAATAACCATCAGATAGCGGCGCCGCTGGGATTTTCAGAAGAAACGGTCAAGATGTAGGTGCGTAACTTTGGTCAAGTTAAACATGCTCGGGAAGGTGGAACTGCCTCTGCCAGCCCGAAGTCGCTTTGGCTATTGTCACTGGGAAAGGGGGGATAGCAATAGCCTCGAACAACCAGTCGCAGAGGCATAGGGAGGACACCATTAGAACGAGGATAGGCTGAACAGAAAGGAGATGAGAGTTTTGTGAATGACCGGAAATGGGGGCAGAGGCTGTGGAAACTGTGAAGACTTTAAACCTGTGATTGGAAGGTGGGCTTATAAAAATACTTCCGGGGCTCAGTCCCGGAAGTTTTACGTTTAGATTTTCCCGGCTTCAGGTTTGCGGTGGAACCAGTTGCGCCATTCTTTGTTTTCCCAGACAACCAGGATCGGGGAGGCGTTGAAGATCGAAGAATAAGTGCCGCTAAAGACTCCGACAAGTAAGATAACCACAAAGTGGCGGATGCTCACACCGCCAAAGAGTGCCAGTGCAAGCAGCGTGAGCATGACCGTCAATTGGGTATTGATCGAGCGGTCCAGGGTCTGGACGATGGAATGGTTAACAATGGTCTCGTAACCCACGCGCCGGTAGAGATTTGAATTTTCGCGAATTCGGTCGAAAACTACAATAGTATCGTGTACCGAGAAACCGATAACCGTCAGCAAGGCGGTCAGGAAGAGCGAGTCGGCTTGCCAGCCCAGGAAGTGACCAATTATGGCTTCCATCCCAATAACTACCAAAACGTCATGCAGCATGGCAATGATGGCCGCCGTCCCGTATCGAAAGGCGTGTTGAACACCACGGAAGGCATAGGTGATGTAAAGTAAGATGGCAAGAGCCGCCAACGCGACCGCTCCGGCAGCGCGAACCGCAATTTCCTGCCCGATCACCGCGCTCACCTGCGTGAAATTCATTATGATGACATCCTGGCCGCCGCCGAAGCGATCTTTCAGCGCCGCAACGATCTGGCTTTTCAGGACGTCGTCCATCTCTTTTGAACGGATCGAAAGCGAATCGGTCCCTACAGGTTGTACCACAGGATTCGAGATTTCGACTTTCGACGTGGACATTTCGCCATAAAGAGCGGCGACATTGGTAATAGTGGGTGGTTGGCCCGATGCAAACTGAACCTCGAGCAGGCTGCCGCCGGTGAAGTCAATCCCCAGAGGTAGTCCCCAAAGAATTAAGGCGATGATCCCGGGAACAATGACAATCAAAGAGATGCCGAAATAGATGTAACGATATTTTATGATATTCATCGCGGGTTCTCCTAAATACCGAACCAGCGGGGGTGGTCGGTGGATTTGATTGTATCCAGCACAAGGTGCAGGAAAGTGCGGGTAACGATTATTGCGGTGAACAAGCTGACACCCACGCCCAATGCCAGGGTCAGGGCGAAGCCTTTGACAACACTGGCTCCGAAGGCGCTGCCGAACCAGAACAGGATGACGCATGTAATGAGTGTGGAGAAGTTCGAGTCGCGAATGGACGGCCAGGCTCGCTTCCAGCCCAGGTCAATTGCCTGGCGCAGGGTTCGGCCAGCGCGCAATTCTTCCTTCAGACGCTCGAAAATAAGGATATTGGCATCCACGGCCATACCTATGCTTAAAATAAAACCGGCGATACCGGAAAGCGTCAGAACGACGGGGATTAGTTTGTAGAGCATCATGCATATCAAAGCGAATGTGACCAGCGCTACATCAGCAATTACCCCTGGCAACCGGTAATAGAGGCCCATAAAAATGACTACTACCAAAAGGCCGATGACGCCTGCGATCACGCTACGGCGAACGGATTCTTCGCCCAAGGTCGGGCCAACCGATCGGCTTTGGACCACTTTGATGGGTACGGGCAATGAACCGTAGCGTAGTTGGACGGCGAGTGTATTGGCGCTATCCTGAGTGAAATTCCCCTGGATAACCCCTTGTCCGTCTGGGATCTTGGCTTTAATGATCAGTGAGGAGATCACCCGCTTATCCAATACAAGCGCCATATACTGATTAATGTGGCTGCCGGTGTAGTCGGAAAATATGTTGGCTGCTTCGGATTTAAAAGTGGTGGCGATGTCGAAACCGCCGAGAGAGGCTGCCTGTACACTGACAGCACTGAGCGCCGCTCCAGTCAAAACCGTGTGATATATGGTTGGCGTGGCTGCCGGTGTTTCCGTTGGAGCCGGAGTGGCAGAGGAATTTTTGGTGGGTTCAGTTGTCGGGGTCTCGGTGGTCGTAACGGGGGTAGAGGACGTTCCAAAATCGGTTTGTATGATTATCCCTTCCGTCACGGGCGTGCTGCCTATGTCCACAAACTCTAGCAAACCGGTCTGTTGCAGTGAGGCAATAACCTGTTCCGGATCTTGTAAGCCAGGGAACTCTGCAACGATGCGGCGAGGTGGGGCTGCCTGCATAACCACTTCGCTTACACCCAGGGCGTTGGCTCGACTTTCCAGAATCTGCCGGGTGACTTTCAGATCGTCCGAACTGATCGTGGCATCGGCAGGTAGATCAGCTTCCAGAAGAACTTGGAGACCGCCGCGCAAGTCAAGCCCGAGACGGGTTTCCACGTTGCGGTCTATGAGATTTGTTTGCGGGTTGAAAGGATCGGGGATGGTGACTTGCTTGCTCACATCCACCCAGATTGCCAGAGCAATCAATGGGATGATGAGAATGAGCCAGTTGTATTGGCGACGATTCATAAAATGCTTCTCCATTCACAAAAATGCCAGCCTTTGGCTGGCGGCGGTGGTCATTATACTCCGATTGAGAAAGCATGGGTAGGGCACTAAATATAATTATCGATTTTGGAGAAACCCCAGAACAAGATTAAGGACTTCTGCAATGCTCAATGAATCGGTGTTCAAGAAGAAATCGGCATGCTCACACGCATGCGCAAGCCGTCTTTGCTGTTCCTCCCATTCGGAATCGGTCCACTTCATCTGGCGACGTTCCTCACCCACCGAACAGGATGCCTGTAAAAAAATCAGAACGTCGGGTCTGGTCAAGCGCTGCCACATATCTTTGACGAAAGAATGCTCCTGTGTAATGGCGCGTGCCCAATAGCTGTTACGGTTCAAACCTTCAGCCAACGTTGTTTTACCCGCCCCGCAAGGACCGACGATGCCGATCAGGGGCTTGAGCATACCAGGAGGCTCTTTATCGGAAGGATCAATCGTTGTCATGCAGTAAATGGTTCAGCGGCTCTGGTCCGCCCAGCACTGCCAGTGTATCCCCTGTGCCGAGCAGTGCACTATCGGTCGGATGCATTTCGGACAGGTGGTCATGGCGCACAAGGACGATATTCAGGTGGTAGTTGTCTTCCACGAATCCCACCGTCTTCCCGGCCAGTTGGGAGCCGGGGGAAATTGTCAGCCGCGCCAGGCTGAGTTGTTTGCCTTCGATGGAAATGGGGTTGGTCACATCGGCGCTGGCAGCGGCTGCGGCAAAGACCGGGGCAGCCAACCCGGTGGCGCTCAGGGCAACAAACCCGAATTGATCCTTCAATGATTGGGCAAAATCGCCATCGAAAATTCGGATAACCACCTTAATATCTTTATTAAGACTGCGGGCTTTAACAGCAATCTGCAGGTTAAGAGAGTCGTTTTGCGTTGCCAGGATGATGGTCTTGG
>Ga0315273_10000104_pt1 | contig 70391 bp, 67 predicted proteins | sample YL17G02_0_MG_FD_205753 | JGI IMG/M metagenome (GOLD analysis project Ga0315273, IMG submission 205753) | Sediment microbial communities from Yellowstone Lake, YNP, Wyoming, USA - YL17G02_0 | ecosystem: Environmental > Aquatic > Freshwater > Lake > Sediment | place: USA: Wyoming | collected... | reverse complement strand
ATTGCTGGCACTTCCCTGCCAGCCAAGGTCGGGCACGTTTCATTTTTAGGGCCGCTGAATCACACACAGATGCGGGCTGTGGCGTTTTACGCCATTCCCAGTTAAGCGGATTCGAACGGGTCAGTCACACCGTCCCGGTGTCTTTCGGGAAACACTGGAGCGGGCTTGTTCCGAGTCAAACTTTGGAACTTCCCATGCACGTTTCGACTGGTCCCTCACGCAGCGTTCCCGGGTACGCGTTCCCGTTCACTTAACAAACGGTAGCATACCCAAAAACGTGCCCGACCGCAACCCCGTCGGATTGCGTTTACATGCTAACACTGGACGCTGGGGACTGCCGCTTCGCGGCGTGCGGCACCTACGGCAAGCATTTCGCGTACGCGTGGCTTCGAGTTTTTCCTGCTCCCAAGCAGAATCCACGCCCGCCCCAGCGCCATGCTCCGCGAACGCAAACCGTTGGGCGCAATTCTGGAAGCCTGGCGCTAATTCCACCGTACCATACAGGCAATTTGTGTCATAATGATATCGAGGTCAAAGGAGGTTCGCCATGGAAAAGAAAGATATGCTCTCGAAAATTCTCGCCATCGTCGGGACAGTGCTGGTGTGGATTCCGATCCTCGCGCCGGTTGTCTTTGGGTTTGTTTCCCTAGGCATGGACGGCATCTATCGCTTTGACTATCTCATGCCCGCGGAACTAGGGATCTTAGCCTTCGTTGGCGGAGCCTTGCTCCTCTGGGCAGCGATCCGCGCCAAGTCACGGCAGGGGATCATCGCCTGGGGGCTCGGCATCGCGGCTGGATCGATCGCCGTCCTGATGGCATTCGGAGATGTAGAGCCGGGCAGTTTGGAATGGGCGATCGTGGTCGGATTGCTGATCGCTTATTCGCTAGCGATTGTGGTGATGGGCGTCGGCGGGGTTTTGTTGTGGAGGGATTTGTTTAAGAAATAATTCTTCCAACGAATTGCGGGTGACAGGGAAAGGTTCTCTATCACTAACTGAAGAGCATATTTTTCATCTATCGTCTGTATAATCTGAACAGCGGTGGCGGCTTTTTTCAGGCTTCGAGTCTTTTCTACATCTCAAACATTGTCCACGCCCGCCCATACGCCGACTTGCCCCACGCAGTGGGGTAACACAAACTATTGGCGCGGACTTTTTGACGGCCTTCCTTGCAACCCTTGCCGAATTTCGGGCTTATCTGTATCATCGCATAATCTTATGGTCACCCAGGAGGTTTCCCATGGAATTAAAACTCATACCCATCGAAAAACCCGAGCCCATCAATTTCATTCTCGGCCAGTCACATTTCATCAAAACCGTGGAAGACATACATGAGGTGCTGGTCACTACCGTGCCAAACATCAAGTTCGGCCTGGCGTTCTGCGAAGCCTCCGGCAAATGCCTGGTGCGCTGGAGCGGTACGGACGACACCATGGTCGACCTGGCAAAGAAAAATGCCCTAGCCGTTGGCGCGGGGCATTCCTTCATCCTTTTCCTGGGCGAGGGCTTCTTTCCCATCAACGTACTCAACGCCATCAAGCAGGTACCCGAAGTGGCACGCATCTTCTGCGCCACGGCCAACCCTGCCCAGGTCATCGTCGCCGAGAGCGAACAGGGACGCGGCATCCTGGGAGTGATTGATGGCAGTTCTCCGCTTGGCATCGAAGACGAACAAGGCATCGCCTGGCGCAAGGGCTTCCTGCGCATGATTGGTTATAAATCATAACTTCAAGGGGAAACCTCATCGGCACCGTGCGTGCTGCGAGGATAGCGATTCGCAATATCCTCCATTCTCTGAAGATATCCTCAACGAGGATAACTCGTTCCTGAAGGAAAGGTGGCTAACGCTGCATGATGACATGGGAGAATATATGACCGCACCTGACATCATCAAGCAACTTGTGGAACGAGACACAGTTGCGGCGCGAGTTCCTTGACCCGTTCTTTGATGCGATGGACAAGGCATTCAAAGCAAGTGTATAGCAGGATTGAGCCTTCTCGCAACTAAATATAAAAACTGATGCAAATACCCAACCCAATCCCTGAACCCATTGTTCGGCCTGCACATGCAGATGATGCTGATGCCGTTGCCGCCTGCGTTAAGGCAGCCTTTCTACCCTACATCGAACGTATGGGCAAGCCGCCCGCCCCCATGCTGGTAGACTTTCAATCACTCATTTCTGCCGGACAAATCTGGGTCGCAGAAATGAACGGTCAGGTGGTTGGTGTACTTGTGCAATATGAAACTGAACACGGATTTTACATTGATACGGTCGCCGCGAGCCCAGCACATCAGGGCACGGGTGTTGGCCGGGCGCTATTGGTCTTTGCCGAAGGTGAGGCACGCAGGCGAGGTTTTCGATCAATATACTTGTGCACCAACGCAAAGATGACCGAGAACCAGATCTTCTACCCAAAGATCGGTTACGTTGAATACGAACGGAAAATCGAATCAGGATATGACCGAATTTTCTACCGCAAGCGACTACCATAAGGCGCGCTAGATGATGGCATCTCCTCAGTCAACTTAACCCACCTACGGCGGTGATTCGCCCACCAAATTGGGTTCATACTATGCCCAAGCAGTAGTCAAGGGTGGAAAAGAAATTCACTGACAACAAAAAGTCCCGGGAAGATATTCGATCCTCCCGGGACTTTTGTATTGCTCGATGAACGGGTTAATTCAAACTCGGATTGACGTAAAGCGTGTCGAAATATGATGCGGCTTACACCAGGATGTCACCAGTTCTTCGCGTTCAAACCCGTAGTTCATGCACCCCGTTACCTTTTTCAATTCCCAACATTTCCTCATACACATTCACAATTTGTGCCGCGATCTTATCCCAGGAATAGGATTGAGCCTCTTCCGCGGCACGCAGTCCCATCGTCCGGTGGAGAACCGGGTCGCTCAATAGCCAGGAGAGCTTCTCGCACAACTTATCCGGTTCGCTGGATGGAATCGTAAATCCGGTTTTGCCGTCCCGGACCAGATAGGCAAGTCCGCCAACTTCAGAGGCGATCACGGGGATTCCGCAGGCCATCGCTTCCAATGCAACCATGCCAAACGATTCGTAATGCGACGGCATCACCAACACTTCTGCCGCGGAATAATAATAAGGCAGCGTATCCTGTCCGCGCTTGCCAAGAAAGATGACCATCTGACCCATCGCCAAGTCGTCACACATTTTTTGAAGGCGTGTCATTTCCATGGTCATATCCTGTGGATTCACATCAGGATCTCCGCCAATAATCGCAAGATGGACAGGCCGCATCGCTTCATCCAACTGCAAGCAGGCCATGGCCTGAATGAGCGTATCCACACCCTTGAGCGGTTCAATGCGACCGACAAATAACACCATCCGATTCTCCGGCTTCAAGCCAATATATTGCTTGGCCTCATCTGGAGGAATGGAGTAAAAATGGCATGTATCCACGCCTGGTGGAATCACAACCAGATTGTGATTGCCTGCCTTGTAAAGAAAACGCAACTGTGAGTGCTCAGCCAGCGTCGCTACCACAATTCGATCGGCGCGCGCCAAAATCCTTTTTTCGCCGATAATTCGCTCAGGCGTTTCGCGTTCGTCCACTGAGCGGGCGACGCGATTCTTCATCTCACCCAACGTATGGAACATGTGCACGATCGGCAGCCCACCCCACGCATCTGAAAGCGACTCGGCCGCCAGGCCAGACATCCAGTAATGGCTGTGGATCAGGTCGTACTGAATGCCTTTTTCCGCTGCGAAGGATTTGATCCCATCAACAAACTCCGGGATGTAACTCACCAATTCCTGCTTCCCCATCGGGACCTCGGGGCCGGCCGGCACGTGGACGACGCGGTTGCCATAACCCAGTTCGTGCATGATGTGCGGCACATGTTCATCCTGCGAACGCGTGAATACATCCACATGGATGCCCATCGCGCCGAGCGCCCGGGTCAGATCGCGGACATAGACGTTCATCCCGCCGGTGTCTTTTCCACCTAATGTAGCCAGCGGACAGGTATGATAAGAAAGCATGGCAATTCGAAGCATAATATTTTTAGTTTCCCTTACCCATAGACAACACGTACATCCAAAAACTTGCGGGATTAACTGTATTCTTGTATAATCCCGCCGCTATGATATTAGCCACCGTAGCTCAGCTGGTAGAGCAGACGATTCGTAATCGTCAGGTCGTCGGGTCGTAGCCGACCGGTGGCTCAAGAGAAAAATGGCGGAGACAATTCTCCGCCATTTTCTTATTCAATACCATCGAAGATCGAATCCAACTGTTCATCAGGCACATCAAAGAATGAGTTATTCTCAGGTATGGCTTCGCGCGTCATCCACTTGGGGATGCGGTCATCTTCCTTCGTAAAACCTGCGCGGCGGTTAAACTCGCGCTCCATTTTGATGGTCTGTTTGCCAAGTTCCTGAAGGATGTTATCCGGGAGATCATTCCAACCATATCGCGCTTTGAGCAGACGTTTCACCACGCCATCGGGAGTCGCGGCGTAACCAAAACCCGCGAAGATGCACGCGCCGAGGGTGTCGTAGCCCGCCATGTTGAACTGTGCGTTGCGTGAGACTTCGATCTGGACATTCGGATCGAGGTGATTAATCTGGGCGCGGATGGTCAGTCCGCAAGTGTGGTCTGCGCCTTGAGGAGTCGTCGCGTAGGTGACACCTGTTCCCTTGATCGAACGCGGCTCGTACGCGCTCATGGCCTGCCGTTTGACAACAGGCACATGCTCAATGCCATACTTATCGCCCATATCCGCCGCGCCATCACCGAGTTTGCGTCCCAACTCTGTGCCTTTGCGTATCTCATCAATCAACTTCATGGCGCCATCGCCATCACCCCATTTCATCAAGCCAGCTTCTGCCGCAACTCCCAACGCCGCGCCCACTTCGATTGAATCAAGTCCAAGATCATTTACATGCCAGTTCAAACGCCCAATGACATCAAGTGAATCAATATCCAAATTCGATCCCATCAAGCCAATCGTCTCATATTCAAGCGGCGAGACGATCACCTTGCCATCCTCCCCGCCAAAGACATTCGAGCATTTGATGGTACAACCCGCCATGCAGGCGTGCGACGGATCAGAGGGTTTACCGCGCTTCAGCGTAAACTCACGCAGAGTCTCACCGCTGATGTTATCCACCTGGTTGAACGTACCCCGCGAAAAATTATGCGTGGGCAGGGCGGCAAAATTCTGAGTCATCTGCGCCATGGCAGGCGTACCGTAATCGCGATAAGTAATCGACTGTGGATGTCCCAGCACCGATTTTGTGAAATCTTTTTGTGCGACTTTAAACGCCTCAGGCTCGACGATGGGCGGCTTCTGCCCACCGGTATGGTCAAACACGATGGCCTTTAATCCCTTCGAACCCATCACCGCGCCGAGTCCGCCGCGAGCGGCAATACGCGACGGGATCTTGTCCTTATCGAGATTCTGAATACCCGCGGACTTCATCCGCATTTCGCCGCCGGGACCGATCAACGCGATCGCGACTTTATCGCCATACTTTTCCAAAAGGTTCGTCGCAGTATCGTAAACCCCAACACCCGCCAAGTCATTTGCCTTTCCCCATTTTGCGCCATTGAGCGAAAGATGCAAAACCCAATAACCAGCTTCCTTTGGCAGATCTTCGATAATAAGGGCGCGGATGCCCATGAATGCCATGTGATAGCCCGTCCGCCCGCCTGCATTGGCTTCCTTGATACCGCCCGTCAACGGAGACTTGCCGCCTATCGAAATGCGGTCCGTGGACGAGAGCATATGCCCCACCAGAAGGCCAGGCGCGAAGATAAGTTTGTTGCTCGCACCAAGCGGATCGCACTTCGCGTCCACTTCATCGAGCAGGACGCGCGCGATCAGTCCGCGGCCGCCGAGTCTCTGCCAGGCGTCAGGAACGGGTTCGCGCTTGAGTTCTTGTGTTCTCGCGTTAATTCGCCAAACTTCACTCATAACCATTTCTCCAATTCAAGCAAGAGGAAGTTCGGCACGCTTCCCAGTGGCTTCATTGATTACGATCAACCTGCCTGCATCTTCCTGTTGAACCTGAACATTGGCATTGAGCAGTTCAATCCCATAGATGGTTCCATCAGGCGCGATGTCTACGATCAATTCATCACTCACGCGGATGGACTCCACTTCAGCGCCTTTTCCCTGAAAGCGGATATATGCAACATTGTAACGAGGGTCATAAGTGAATCGCATGGGTAATCTCCTAGAAGTAACGGGTGATCACGGTTATCACCAGCCAAACCTGCGGTGTCTCTTCCACCGCGCACACCTCAAGTTGCTTGGTTGAATACAACCGTCCACGCCACAAATGGTCGAAAGGGAAGTTCCGGCGAAAACCAACCCGATCAAACTTGACGGGAAATTTCTCACCAAACTCCACGGTAGCGCGAACTTCGTTTTCAGTTGCGCCGCGTTCTTCAATGCGCTCAAGCGCGTGAGGGTGAAAGCGAACTTCCATGTCAATCATTATACATTACAAGCAGGATTTGAAAATCATCGCCATCATAACCATTTCTCCAATTCAAAAGTTTCCACGAAGGGATTTACGAAGCGAATGCCTTCTAAAATCTGTCCATCTTGGAAGTCTTCACTAAATATGGTGGGGATCTGATTTAAATGCGCACAAGCCCAGATTTGGGCATCGTAATAGGAAATTTGGTGTTCGCGCACGGCACGAACCGCCTCACGTATAATTCCGGGTGTGAGTGGATACACAGGGAAGGAGTGTAAAAAGAACTCCACTTACGCGGCGGCATCCAGCAAAGTCATTTTGGGCAACTTGCCACGCGAAACGACATTGAAAAATTGGTAGTGGTTGATAAGTAAGTGACAGTTCTAAACGCGAATTTCGCTAATGGGCGAATGACGCGAATTTTCAGAAAATATTGGCTAAATTCGCCAAATTTCGCGCCATTCGCGTTAAAAAAGCAGTTCAGTTGTAGACTTGAAAATTGCCATCACTTACAAAGTAACCACTACCAAAAAATTCTCCAACACATTGGATGCTCAAATGACCTTGCTGGTAAAGTTGCAATCTCGCTAGCAGTTCACGCGCAAGTTTCATCTTTTTGGGTTCGGCTAAATCAAAAAATCAAAAGAATAGACCAGGATATTTGTATCAATCAGAATGGCGGTCATACCGACTCATCCGTTCTTCATACAAATCCTCGCGTTTCCAATCACGGGGGCGAGGTTCGACGGGTCCGCGCTTATCTAACTCTTCCCAAAAAGCAACAATTCTATTCCAAGCCTCCTGGTCATACGCAGGGCGATAAACGCTCGTTAGACGCATCTCATTTTCTAAAGCGCGGCGAATAATTTCAGCCTCGCTGACACCACGCATCTCGGCCGCTTTTTTTAAGCGTTCATCCTGACTCTTTTGAATATAAATTTGCTTGCGGATCATTTGTGTCATAAGATGCTCCTGTGACTATACATCACATTATACATCACATGAACAAGTCGAAAGTCAAAGGTCGCAGGTTGATTCGGTAATTTTTAACATTCGACTTTATCCAAAAAGTGACTGGACTGCCTCGCGGAAAACTTTGGTGTGATAGTCCACATCGGCTTGTGTAGTATCTGGTGAGATGAGCGCCATGTTGTGAAAAGGGGTCATCAGGATGCCGCGGTTTAGGGCGAAGAGGTGCATGTAACGATCGAGTTCGGGATCAATGGCGGCGTGCGCTTCACCACCATTTTTTGGAGGCATAGGACGGAACCAGTATTCGGAGCGATTGCCGAGGCGTTTGACGATCCACGGCAGGTTGAACTCCTTGATCACGCCTTCCACGCCCGCAGTGAATTGCTCTTGAAGTTTGATCGCCTTTGCGTAAAAGTCGTCAGTCAGGACATTTTGAAGCGTGGCTTTCATCGCCGCAATGGACAGGGCATTGCCCGCCAGCGTACCGCCGATTCCGCCGACATCCGCGTCGTCAATGGCAAGTCTTTCAGTGAAGGCTTTGGATACTTCTTCGGTAAAACCATAGACCGCGGCAGGGACGCCTCCAGCGAGAGGTTTGCCGATGGTCAGGAAATCAGGTTGAAGTCCGTGTGAAGCGGTGTATCCGCCCGGCCCTGCACATATCGTGTGTGTCTCGTCAATGACGAGATAAGTCCCGTACTTGCGAGTCAACTCACGCAGGTCTTCATGATAACCAGGGTCAGGATGAATAATGCCGATGTTGGTCATTACAGGCTCGGCAAGCACAGCCGCAACGTCGCGCGCAGACAGCGCGGTTTCGAGCGCGGCAATGTCATTGAACTCAATCACCTTGGTGGTCTGAAGCGGATTAACCTGCGGGCCCATATTGTTGGCGCGTGAACCGGGCGTACCTTCTTCATCAAGCGTAATAAAGGTTTCATCCACCGAGCCGTGATAGCAATAATTGAAAACAAGGATCTTCGGCCGCTCGGTGATCATGCGCGCCATGCGAAGCACAAAACGATTCGCATCGGTGGCAGTAAGGGCAAATTGCCAGAAAGGTAGGCTAAAGCGTCGCTGCAATTCCTCGCCCACCCAAATGACATCTTCATACGGCAGCATGAGCGTAATGCCCTTTTGAATTTGTTCATTGATGGCTTTGATTGTCGCTTCAGGCCCGTGACCTGTCATCGCGCCTGTGTCACCGAGACAGAAGTCAATGTAGGAGTTACCGTCCACATCGGTGAAGCGCGCGCCGCTGGCTTCTTTTACAAATACCGGGAATGAACCCGCCCAGCGGATCATCCATAGCATCGGCACGCCGCCGTGCAATGATTTGCGCGCCCGCTGGTACAGTTCATAGGATTTCGGATGATCCTTATGGAACTTCTGCTCTTCTTCCACCAGTAACTTCTCAAGCCGGGAACGATCAAGCGCACTCATAAAGTTCTCCTGACCATAGACCATAAACCATAGACCGTGGACGGTGGCAAGCCACAACATCCACGGTCGGTGGTCAACGGTTTACGGTCTAAAATGTTTCTTTCAGCGCCTCGCCGAAGATGCGCAAAGCGTCGTTGACTTGAGCTTCGTTCACGATCAACGGCGGGATCCAGCGGATGGTGTTATCGTATGTACCGCAGGAGAGCAGCAGCAGGCCGCGTTCTTCACATGCATGGATCAGTTTCTTGATCTGGGTCTTTTCAGCCGGTTTACCTTTGACAGTGAACTCGGTGCCGATCATCAACCCCAAGCCGCGCACATCGCCAATGGCAGGATATTCCTCCTGGAGCTTGCGCAGGCCGGTCATCAATTGCACGCCGCGCCTGGCCGCGTTACCGGGCATGTCTTCCTCCCGCATGGCACGGATGGTCGCCGCGCCAGCCGCACAGCATATGGCGTTGCCGCCATAGGTGCCACCGTGTGAGCCTGTATCCCATTTCTTCATCAGGTCAAGGCGGCTGAACACGCCGGAGAGCGGCAGGCCGGAGGCAATGCCCTTGGCTACGGTCATGATGTCAGGCACCACGCCGTAATGTTCCTGGGCAAACCACTTGCCTGTGCGCCCAAAGCCGGATTGAACCTCATCGAAGATGAGCAGGATGCCGTGCTTGTCACTCAGTTCGCGCAGGCCCTTCATGAAGGCCGCCGGAGGCGCTACGTAGCCACCCTCACCGAGCACCGGCTCGATCAGGATGGCGGCTGTCTCTTTGGGGGAAGTCTGTGAAAGCAGTAACTCTTCAAGCGCGCCCAGGCAATATTCGGAGGTCTGCTGCTCAGACATGCCAAGTTTATAAGTATAGGGATAGGGGGCCACGAACACGCCCGCCGGCAACGGCTGGTAACCGGAGCGATAGATGGTCTTGGACATGGTCAGGGCCATCGCACCAGCCGTCCGTCCATGGAAGGAACCGGTGAAAACGATCACATTGGGTTTGCCGGTGGCAAAGCGCGCCAGTTTGATCGCGCCTTCAATTGCCTCTGCACCGGAGTTGCTGAAAAAGAAACCGTCAATCGAAGGCGGGACAACCTTCTTCAGTTCAGCAATCAGTTCCATCATCGGCTTGTGGATGACAATATTGGTCTGCGCATGGATGAACAGTCCGGCCTGCTTTTGGATGGCTTCCACCACCTTCGGATGGCAATGACCCGTATTGGTCACGCCGATGCCGCAGGTGAAATCCAGGTATTTTTTGCCGTCCATGGCATAGATATAAGCCCCTTCGCCGCGCTCGGCTTCAATCGAGAAGATGCGCGTCCAGACAGGGGACATATGAGGAAAATTTTTGGTATAGAGAGTATCAGTTGACATAGGTTTCCTTCCAGGAAAAAGACGATTTTTCTTCAATCGAGTAGAGAGCGGCGGCTAACCGCCCCCTCTCACACCACCGGACATGCGGGTCCGCATCCGGCAGTTCAATGATAATAACGTAGTTGGTTGTATCGTTCGGCAATGCTTTCCAGCTCTGTGTTTCGCCAGTAGGCGTTGCTCAGGGCTTCGTGTATCACAGGTATTCGGGACATGCGCCAGGGACTTGTTCCAACTGCTCCAGGTGCGGCTCGTTCCGGGGGGACGCCAAGTCTCACCACTTCCCGGTAGCGTGTTGTTCCCCATTTCCAGCGTTTCCATAGCATCTGTCTCAGTCTTCGCCTTATCCATTCGTCCATTTCCTGATACACACTCGGCGTGGTTGCCTTTCAGCTTGACGACAGGTCTCCCACAGGTAAGAACATTGGCTTTCCCTACACGCTTGTCGCATTTACTTCCCAAGTCTTTGATTGCATTGGGCTTCGTTATTTCTGGCTAACTCGCCCGACTTGGACAGCCTCTTACGCGCTTCGTGTTCCTCAAGCTGCAGGTTTGCTTCCGGCTTCCTCCAGACCTTGTCTCACGACAACGCCCTTGCCTTCCGCTAATGGTTGGTGCAATCCGCCTTCGGCGTCCATAAGGGTCTTTCACCCTCTAGTCAATGCCCATGCTGGGCGCACCAAAAAAGACCGCAACACAATTGTGTTGCGGTCTTTAGTAGCGGGGGCAGGATTTGAACCTGCGACCTTCGGGTTATGAGCCCGACGAGCTGCCACTGCTCCACCCCGCATCACTTAGACGGGCGATATTACCATAGCGGAAGGTCAAAGTCAAGCAAAAAAAAACGCATCCGCAGATTGCATAGATTTTTATGGGCGGTTTCCACGCATTACATAGCAATTGTCATTTCATGAGATAAGTTCTCAGATCGCTGTTCAAGTTCGGCAATGATATTTTGATGATCCTCGACTTCGCGATTCCGGCTGAGTTTGAAACTTGCATCCAGCCGCGGTACCGTGATCTGGAATCCACAATTAGGCGGGTAAAGTATGCACGGTATAATTCTGTAACTCTCAGCATAGGATTAATATGAAACGCTATCTACTCTTCACTGTCTTTATCTCCGGCATGACCACCCTCGCCGCAGAACTTGCCGCATCACGTTTAATCGGAAATGTGTTCGGCACGAGTAACCTCGTCTGGGCCAGCATTATCGGCTTGATACTCATCTATCTTACGGTTGGATACTTCATCGGCGGAAGATGGGCGGATAAAACCCCGACAGCCAGGGCCATGTATCGCGCCCTGGCGTGGGGCGCGTTCACGCTGGGGCTCGTGCCTTACATAGCGGGACCAGTTCTCAGGTCCGCGGCGAACGCGGCGGAGCAATTGCAAGTTGGGATTCTGATCGGGGCGTTCGCGGCAGTCCTGGTCCTGTTCAGCGTCCCAATCACATTGCTCGGGACGATCTCACCGTTTGCGATCCGCTTAAGTGTTGACGATACAGCCACAGCAGGCGTCACATCCGGGACGATCTACGCGGTATCCACGCTTGGTTCGTTTATCGGAACATTTCTGCCGGTGCTGGTGACCATCCCAACGATTGGCACAAAAAACACTTTTCTCCTTTTTAGTATATTTCTTTTGTGTGTCGCGCTCGCCGGATTGGGAAAATTTGCCAGCAAAGGCGACATGCTCATTCATTTATGGATGCCGATCGTTTTAGGGTTAGCCGCCATACTCACATCGGGACAGTCGCTTAAAGATAACAAGGGCCAGGTGTTTGAAACTGAGTCTGCTTACAACTATATTCAAGTGCAGGTGATCAACGGCTATACACTTTTGCGCCTGAACGATGGACAGGGCATTCACTCGATCTATCATCCTGACACCCTGCAATATGGCGGGCCATGGGAACAGTTTTTGGTCGGGCCGTATTTTTATGCAGGCCGCCAACCTTCGGATGTAAAGCGCATGGCAATTGTGGGACTAGCCGCTGGCACAGCCGCGCGCCAAGCCACGGCCGTTTACAAGGACATTCAGATTGACGGCTTCGAACTTGATCCAAAAATCGTGGAAGTGGGGCAAAAATATTTTGACATGAACATGCCCAATCTAAATATCCACATTGGCGATGGACGCTGGAACCTGGAGCAAAGCAAAACTCTTTACGACATCATCGCTGTGGATGCTTATCGCCCGCCGTACATTCCTCCGCACATGACGACGCAGGAGTTCTTTCAAATCTGCGCGTCACATCTGACCGAGAACGGGGTTCTGACCATCAACGTTGGTTCTGTCCCCGGCGACCGCCGTCTAATTGACGGACTTGCCACCACCATGGCGACCATTTTCCCATCCGTTCACGTCATGGACATTCCCGGCACGTTGAACACGATGATCTTTGCCACGAATCAAAAAACCGACCCCGTCAACTTTGCCGCCAACCTTTTGGCATTATCACAGGATCAAAGTGTTCATCCCTTATTGCTCACTGCCATGCAAACAACCTTTGCGAACCTAAAACCAGGTTATGAAACCACCGAAGTCTTTACCGATGACCGCGCGCCTATCGAATGGATCGTGAACGATATGGTCGTTCGCTTCGTGATAAGCGGCGGTTTGGAGTATTTACAATGAACTCTCGTCTTTCAACTTTTCTTTCTTCTATAATTACACTTCTCACACCAATCGCCTTGTTAGGGTTGGGACTACGCCTTCTGCTCTCGCCCATTTTCCTGCAAATCGAATATAACATGCCCTACTTCCCGGCCGATGAATACGGCTTCACCAAGCAAGACCGTTTGCATTGGGCGCCGTACGCCGTAGATTATCTCGTCAACAGCGCGGATATTTCCTATCTCGGCGATTTGAAGTTTGAAGACGGAAATCCACTTTACAACGAGCGAGAATTGAGTCACATGGAGGATGTCAAGCGCGTGACTCAAGGCGCGCTGCGGCTCTGGAATACCGCTCTCGTTACGCTTCTTTTGCTGGGATGCTACGCCTATACTCAGCACAAGCTTTGGGAGAGCCCGGGTTGGATGCCTGCCTACCTCCGCGGCTTTTGGCGCGGCGGCTGGTTCATGGTGGGACTTGCCCTCAGCATTGGGGCGATCGTCGTGATCGGCATTGCCGTCAATCCAAATGTTTTTTGGGAATTCTTCACGCTCTTCCATCAGCTATTCTTCACAGGCGATTCGTGGCTGTTCTATTACTCCGACACCCTCATCCGCCTCTTCCCCATCCGCTTCTGGCAGGATGCATTTCTGCTGGCAGCGGCCATTGCTTTGGGCGGAGGACTGGGTCTCGCATTTGGGTTGAAACCAAAAGCATAATACTGTGTTCTATCCCTGGGGCGGCGGCAATTCTCAATATAAATCATGTCATTGCGAGACGGCGTTCTCGAACGTAGTGAGACGTCGAAGCAATCTCCCGTTTTAGCGAGAAGATTGCTTCGGGCGGGCAAAGAACGCCCGAACGCCCTCGCAACGACATATTTAAAATTGCTGACAGCCTACATGATGTATAATTATTAAGGAGATAAATATGCCATCTACATTACCATTGGAAAACAAAGTTGCAGTCATTACTGGCGCTTCGCGCGGAATCGGCAAGGCCATTGCAGAATTGCTTGCTCAGCGCGGCGCAGACGTAGTCTGCGCTGACCGGCTTTCAGATGAGGCAAAAGAGACAGCCGCGCAAATCGCCAGCACCACCGGCCGCCGCGCCAGCGGATATCTGTTGGACGTAGCAGATTATCAAAGCGCCCAGGCTTGTATTGACTATGCCATCTCTGAGTTTGGCAAGGTGGATATCCTGGTCAACAACGCCGGCATCACACGCGATAACCTGTTGTTACGCATTGACGAAAAAGATTGGGACGCCGTGCTGGATGTAAACCTCAAAGGCGCTTTCAATTGTTGCAAGGCAATTGTCCGCCCGATGATGAAACAGCACTTTGGGCGGATCGTCAACATCTCATCGGTGGTGGGATTGTCGGGTAATGCCGGTCAAGCCAATTACGCTGCATCGAAAGCCGGACTAATCGGCTTTACCAAGTCGCTGGCAAAGGAATTGGGTTCACGCAACATCACCGTCAACGCGGTGGCGCCGGGGTATATCACCACCGTGCTCACCGATGTATTGTCAGATGAATACAAAGCGGCCGCGGTCAAAGCAACACCGCTGGGCCGCCTGGGCACACCCGAAGATATTGCCCGCGCAGTCGCTTTCCTGGTCTCGGACGACGCATCATTCATCACCGGACAGGTGCTAAGCGTGGACGGCGGTATGGTGATGCAGTAAACCAAATAAACGAAGTCCAACGACTCCCGTCGTTGTATTTCCGAAGTCAGTCGACTTCGGACTCCAGAAAAGCAGGAGTAATAATGACAGACTATAACGAAAAGGGAAAGACCACTGTTTCACCTGAAGTACTCATCACGATCGCGCGCCTATCTGCCTTGAGCGTGCCGGGTGTGAGTCGCTTCGCGTCCGTTTCAGGCGGGGTCAATCGCCTCTTTAAACGCGGCGTAGGTGACGGGGTCCGGATCGAAACGGAGGAGAATACAGTCTTCGCCGATCTTCATCTCGTCCTCAAACAGGATGTCAACATCCGCGAAGTCAGCCGCAACATCCAACAGCAAGTGGCACGTGCCATCCAGGAAATGGTCGGCATGGATGTGGGACATGTGAACATTCACATCGAAGATATTGATTACGATGATAACGAGGCGCAATCCGCATGAAATCCCGCACCAGGGCGCGCTCCATCGCCCTGCAAGTACTTTACGAAGTTGATATGGCCAATCATCCTCCAGCCGAAGTGTATCAATTGCGGCTGGAGGAAACTCCGCTTGCAGATGATCTCGCCGAATTTGCCCGCCAGATCATCTTTGGTGTACTTCCACTCACCCACGATATCGATCATCTGATCGCAAAATACGCGCCGGAATGGCCTCTTGATCAGATCGCGGCCATTGACCGCAATATTCTGCGCATCGCTTTCTGGGAATTCGCCGTTAAACGCGAAACGCCCGTGAAGGTTGCGATCAACGAAGCCGTGGAACTGGCAAAACTCTATGGATCAGATTCGGCTTCACGTTTTATTAACGGTGTACTGGGCACGCTGGTTAAACATCAACATGAGATTGATCAGGTTTTACAAAAGGCATAAATGGAAATTTTAGGTATCGGCGCTCCCGAATTGATCTTTATTGTCATTATCGCTCTGATCGTGCTTGGCCCAAAAGATATGCAAAAAGCAGGCAGGACCATCGGCAAGTGGCTGCGCGATACGGTCACATCTGACAGTTGGAAATTATTTCAACAGACTACGCGTGAACTTCGAAATTTGCCCAACCGCCTGATGCGTGACGCAAATGAGGATCTAAATAAGATTGGGGATGAACTGAATACCGCGATCAACACGACGGAAAACCGCCGATCATCCTTCGTTCAACCTGTTGGCGCAAAACTTGTTACATTATCATCCCCGACAACATCCCAGCCTCCGATCGAAAACGATCCAGTAATCTTGACACCCGACACTTCTGAAACCAAATCACTAAACAACCAAGAGACGAATGCTTAAATTCATAAAAAACACGAGGAAGATAATTACCTTTCCGTTTATATGGGTTTTTTATATCGTCAGTTATCCTTTCTGCTTGCTTTGGCGGATTATTTCATTCCCCTTTGCATTACTTAGCCGTTTTTGTAAATTCCTTAACACAGAACCGGATGAACATCCATTTACTGAAGTATTGTCTGGTATAGTCACCAACACGTCAATGCGCGCCTTTTTAATGAACGAAATAGAAGCCTTTCGTATGCACCTCCTGCGGTCGGTATTGGGAGTGGTGGTTGGGGTGGGCATCTCGTTTTATTTCACACAGCAAATCATTGAGTTTCTTGCACAACCGGTCGGCGGACTGGATGCTTTAAAAGCAATTGAGGTGACCGAGACCATTGGCGTATTCATGCGCGTGGCTTTATTGAGCGGCATCATCATCGCCGTGCCATACATAGCCTTCGAATTCTGGCTTTTCGCTTCACCCGGCCTCCGGCCTCGTGAAAAAAAGATCGGGTTGTTCGGGATTCCGCTTGCAAGTATCTTTTTTATCGGGGGTGTCGTATTTACATATTTAATTTTATTGCCTGGCGCCTTACCCTTTCTGCTCAATTTTATGGACATCAAAACCGAATTGCGCCCTCAATCCTATTTCTCATTTGTCACCAGCTTGATGTTCTGGCTTGGGGTGACATTTGAATTGCCTCTCCTCATCTACTTCCTTACCGCTCTTGGTTTTGTGAAACCAAGGGTATTGGTAAATCAATGGCGTCTGGCTGTCATTATTATCGCCATTCTCGCTGCCGCCATCACACCAACAGTGGACCCTGTTAACATGGCGCTGGTCATGTTGCCGGTAACATTGCTATACTTTATAAGCATCGGTTTTAGTTACATCGCCTACGCCGGGCGAACAAAAGACAAAGAGAAGGTGATGACGAAATCGAACACGGAAAACCCTACACCACAAGCAAGTTGAGAAACTGAAGTTGTGAAGTCAAAGAACATTCATTACAGAGGCCACAGAGTCCACGGAGATATATAAAGATTTTTCTCCGCGCTCTTTGCCTGCACTTCGCCGAAGGCGTGCAAGCATACGTTTGATCTCTGCCGTCTCGCACCGGCGTGCCGCTGTTGCTCGCGGCACGAACGGTGTGGTAAAACTGTGCATAGTGATTTGGTAAAAGAGCCAAAACCATTCGTTGTCCGATCCTGGCATACAGATTTCGAGGAGAGAGCATGAGTACCCGCAAATCCCTTTTACGCCGCATCGCGTTAATCACGCTTGTTTTAGTACTGAGCGGACAAGCCTGTACAATTTCGTTGATCGAATTCCCGAATCTATTCCCCGCCAATCCCACGACACAACCGGGGGGTGTTACGCCCACCGGGCCATCTCCCACCCCGCAACCCATGGCACAAACAACCTTTGTGGCAATCTTACCTGAACCACTCGCGGCAGGCGAAACTTTATTCCTGATCGTACTGGATGAAGTAACCGGACTTTCTTTAAACGCGACCTATTATCAAATGCAGCCGCGTGACGCACAAACCTACACGGCCACCTTACCCCTGTCTTTGAACTCCGTCATAAAATATCGCTACATGCGCCGCGGCAGTACCCAGAGCACTGAAGACACTGCCCTGAATGTCTCCATCCGTTATCGTCTTTATTCCGTTTTGGCGCAAGGTGAAACGCAAGACATCATAGCCGATTGGGCCGATAAATCATATAACCGCGCCACCGGCAATATTCAAGGGCGTGTCCTGAATGCGGATACAAACACGCCTCTCCCAAATATGATGGTTACTGCGGGCGGCGTTCAATACATTACAGATTCGGGCGGGCGCTTCTCCATTCAAGGGCTTCCAGCCGGTACACATAACTTTGTTGCTTACGCGTTAGATGGGAGCTATCAACCGTTTCAGCAAGGCGCGGCAGTTGCGCAGGGATTGAACACCAACGTGGAAGTACGCGTAAAGCCCGCGCCGATAGTGGATATTACCTTCACAATCTCTGTCCCATCGAATACGGTTCCCGGCGCGCCCGTGCGCTTGGCCGGCAACCTACTTCAACTTGGCAACACGTTCGCAGACCTACAGGGTGGCGCGAACACGAACGCAGAACGCATGCCAGTCCTTGCGTTTACACCCGACGGACATTACACAACAACAATAAGCCTGCGTGTCGGCGCATACGTTCAATATAAGTACACATTGGGTGATGGTCTCTGGAACGCCGAGCATAAATCCACCGGCGAATTTGTTTTACATGAATTTGTTGTCCCCGCGCAAGCAACGACTTTTACTGATACGGTGACAACCTGGCAGGTCGGCCCATCTGCGCCGATTCTTTTTGAAGTAACAGTCCCATCGGTCACACCTGCGGGCGACATTATTTACATCCAATTCAACCCCTTCGGTTGGACAGAGCCTGTTCCGATGTGGCCTCTGGGTAACAATAAATGGGCATATAAACTATACGGCCCGCTCAACATTCTGAACTCATTTGGATATCGCTATTGTCGCAACGGTCAATGTGGCAGTGCAGACGATACCTCCACAGCCGGTGACAGCACTCCCGGTCACATTGTCTCCACCAGCATTGCAGCACAGGATATTCAGGATACCGTCACATCATGGACATGGTATGAAAACCCGGAAGCGACCACACTGGTTGGATCTGTGATTACACCACGTCCAGCGGGCTTCATCACAGGCGTAGAGTTCCAATCCACGTTTCGGCCCAACTGGTCTTATTTCATGCCGCAGGCATTGACGAATATCCAGGCGATTGGAGCCAATCAAGTTACACTCACTCCAAGCTGGACATATAACAACATAAGTCCACTCGCCTTTTCACCTATCACAGGCAAAGATCCAATGTGGATCGACACCGCCATTACGGTGAGTCAGGCGCGCGCTTTAGGCTTAAACGTTGCTATCTTCCCGACCCCACACTTCCCCGCGTCCAGTGCGGAGGTTTCGACACCTTCGGTCAGCACAAGCTTTTGGTCTGCCGCGCCACGAACCACTGACTGGTGGCAAGCCTGGTTTGACCTTTACCGCGCTTTTGCCATTAACTACGCGGATCTGGCCACTCAATCCGGCGCTCAGACATTGATCCTGGGCGGCGACTGGATCGGCCCGGCCTTGCCCGGCGGAACACTTGCAAATGGAACACCGTCAGGCGTGCCCTCAGATGCAGACACACGCTGGAAAGCCATCATCGCAGAAGTTCGCCAACACTTCAATGGCAAGGTTTTCTGGGCATTGCCTTACACACCTTCAAAACTACAAACTTCCTTGGAGTTTTTTAAAGACACAGATGGCATCTACTTGCTCTGGTCAGCCGCGCTAACAGGTCAAACCAACGCCAATAAATCTGATATCGCCAACGAAGCCGGCCGCTTACTGGACAACGAGGTTTCACCTTTGCAAGCGCTGACAGGCAAACCCATATATATTGCCATAGCCTATCCATCCACGACTGGCGCGGCAACCGGATGTCTCGCGGATGGCAAAGGTGGCTGTTTGGATTGGACCTTGCTAAGCAGGCCCAATGCTGATATTGGATCTGTATCACTTAATCTTCAGGCACAGGCAGATATTTACGAGGCCATCCTAATCGCTGTCAACACACGCGCCTGGATCAGCGGCGTGATTAGCCGTGGATATTATCCGCCAGTAGCCTTGCAGGATAAATCCGCTTCAGTACACAGCAAACCAGCCGCGGAAATTTTATGGTATTGGTTTCCACGCCTGACGGGAATAATAAAATAAAGCAGATCGTCCACATAAGAAGTTATGTGGACGATTATTTTTATCAACACAAGCAGGAAGCGCTCTAGGGTTTGTTCTGCGTGTAATCCCGCAAGCGAAAAGAGCGTATTAAGCATTTTCATAAAGTGCCGGGCGTTGAGTTCTAAGTATGGTGAGACTGCTCCAAATCGGGTCGGTATCATTGATGATCAGCACGTCAATCGAATGTTCCTGGCAAATCCAGTCTGTGAGCTGCCAGTTGGTCGCATGTCCATTTGTAAACAAAATCCCAACTTCAGTCATTAATTTATGAAAGTCATCCAAGGGAACGCTATATGGCGTGCGGTCTGAGATCACCATTTGGTGCATACCATACAGTCCGCTTGGGCGATCGGGAACAGGCAGAATGCCAGAGTCGCGCTAAGGATATCTTGCAGTGTGAAGGTCGAAGTAAATATGGACAAAGTAATCTCTCCTTCCCACTTCATCCTTTTACACTTACTCTTCTGTAATCGTAATGGACTCAATTACATCGCCTGTAAAAGTAGGACTTTGATTGGGGTCACGGCGCGTGATGGCGTTGACTACATCCATGCCGCTGATGACCTGCCCGAAGATGGTGTATCCACCGTTCAAGTTTGGCGTGGGGGCAAATGTAATAAAGAATTGACTGCCGTTCGTGTCGCGTCCAGCATTTGCCATGGCTACGATGCCGGGCTTATCGAAGGTCAGGTCACTATCCTCGTTGACGAACTGATAACCGGGGCCGCCCGTGCCCGTGCCGGTTGGATCTCCGCCTTGGGCCATGAAACCTTCCAGCACGCGGTGGAAGGTCACGCCATTGAAATACCCATCGCGGGTGAGGAATACAAAACTGTTGACAGTGATCGGCGCTTTATCGGGATACAACTGGACCACAAACTCGCCGCCCTTCGCCATTTTAAAAATGGCCGTATATTTTTTGGTGACGTCAATCGTCATCGGCGGCGCGGCAGAATATTGCTTGCCGCCTACTTGCGGCTGCGCTGGCGATTCCGGTTGTGATTGGGTAAGCACAGCAGTAGGTTGTTGAACATCTACTGGCATTTCAGTAGTGGGACGATTCAACCAGATCAACGCGGCTATCACTAAAAAGATAACACCGATAGCCGCAATTTGAATTGAAGTCATAGATTTAGTTGCCAGAGTACTACGTTTTTTCTTCTTAGAGCGATTTTTTTCACGACTCTTGATATCTGATTTTGTGTCAGCTTTGCTTCTATCTTGATTTTGGGAAGATTTTGATTTATCACCGGTTGAACCCCTCGTATCATAGTATTGTTCTTGATTTTTGCTCTGACTATCATATTGTTGACGTTTGGCAACATTTCCAAGAATGCTATACGCCTCATTAAATTCTTTAATTTTCTCTTCTGCTTGTTCTTTTTGTCTAGACGTTGAGAATTTGTCTGGGTGCCATGCATGCAATAAGAGTCGATATTGGCTTTTTATCTCTTCCTGCGTAGCAATTATAGAAATATCCAGGATTTTATAATAATCTTTCATGTTCAATCACTCCTAATTTTTTAGTCAATTCTAAGCGATTTTTGCCTTATAAAAAAGATAGAGGAACTTCTCCACTTGCTTATCCACCTGTTTTCCTGTATCCTTGTTCACACCATGCAAGCCTACCTCAAAAAACAGATCTTCCTGCCACAGGATCATGGCTCATGGATCTTTATCTTGAGTCCTTTGATCGTCGGCATCTTCGCGGGTAAAAATTTTTTCCTCGCCACGTTCCATTTGATCGTCGCGGGGATGGCGGCGTTCATGCTTCGCCAGCCAATATCCATGATTGTAAAGATGTACGCAGGCAGACGCACAAAAGACGACCTGCCCGCAGCGCGCTTTTGGGTCATCGCATATGCCGCGATCACCTTGCTCGCCCTGGCCGGACTCATAACCAAAGGCTTTGGTTATCTTCTATACCTTGCCCTTCCGGGCGGATTGGTGTTTGCATGGCACTTGTGGCTGGTGAGTCGACGCGCAGAGCGAAAGCAGGCAGGCGTCGAAATTGTTGCAACGGGAGTCTTGTCACTCGCCGCACCCGCCGCATACTGGGTGGGTGTCGGCCATTATGACCCGCTCGGCTGGTGGTTGTGGCTGCTCACGTGGCTGCATTCCGCAGCGAGTATCGTCTACGCGTATATGCGGCTCGAACAACGCGAATGGAAATCCATCCCAAACCGCTACATACGTCGCCGCGCCGGAATACGCGCCTTTGCTTATACTTCGTTTAACTTCTTCATCAGTGCCGCGCTCGGCCTGGGAGCGGGGTTACTCCCAAAGTGGATTTTCGTCCCATATCTTATCCAGTGGCTGGAAACGCTCTGGGGTATTGACCATCCCGCGAGCGGATGGAAACCCACGCGCATCGGTATCCGTCAACTGATTGTCAGTATTTTATGGACAATCGCGTTTATCATTGCATGGCACTGAACAGCTCTTCGACTTCGCTTAGAGCGAAGTTTCACATGGAGAAAAAATGGATGAAATGAAATGGGAACTGCTCGTTGAAGTGCAAGGACGGCTGGAAGCCGATCTACTCCAGAGTTATCTCGAAGCTTATGGCATACAAACAGAAATATTTCAGGAATCCGTAGGGCATAACGCCTTCCCCGTCATGATTGACGGTCTCGGGCGCGTGCAAATTTTTGTTTCAAAGGAACAGATCAAAGAAGCGAGCAGGCTCATCGCAGAATACAACAACCCGGAGGAAATAAATTGAAAGACACAGTGATCCTTGTTACAAACAACGGCATGGGCAAAGCGGATCTGCCGTTAGGGCAAAAACTGATCGGTAAATATTTCGAACTGCTTGCTTTGCACACAGACCTGCCCGCCGCCATCTTCTTTTACACCGAGGGCGTGAAGCTCGTGATCGACGACTCGCCCGTACTGGGTCAACTCAAAGCGCTTGAAGCAAAAGGCGTGCGCCTTATCGTCTGTTCCACCTGCCTTGATTATTTCAGCATCGCAAACCGCGTGCAAATTGGCATCGTCGGCGGCATGCCCGATATCATCGAAGCACAGATGATGGCAGAGAAAGTAATCACCATCTAATATCCATTACATCGCCGCCTACCGTTTAGGCTCGCTACTTGCAATGATATGGATATAAAGAGAAACACCATGGTTGGTCATCAGACTTCGGACTCCACTATCACCCACGCGCTTGAATCTTCCAAAACGATATTTGTTCTTGCATTGGGAAACAACGCCGCGATGGAATCTGCAGAGAGGAAGTGACTGCGCATTAGCAACAACTTCTCAGCTATTGCGATTAACTTAACGCCGAAGGTCTGGATATCCGGCTCCTGAATGACGATCCGCCCGCCGGGTTTGAGCACGCGCAGCATCTCACGCGCAGACTCAGCATGGCTGATCACATGGTGCAATGCATCCACCATGATGACGCGCTCGAAGGAAGCTTCGGGAAAAGGTAGGGCTTCAGAATAACCGAGGACAGCTTGAATTCCGGGCAAGGAAGCGGACTGTCTCAACATCCCCATGGAAACATCCGCGATCACGATCTCGTCCACATCCGCGCGCAAACCGGAAGTCACGCGTCCAGTACCGCCACCCACATCCAGCAAACGTCCCTTCGTTGGCAAGGCGGCCAACCTGCGCATCATCTCCAAAGATGAATAATTTGTGCGCGCAAAGATCGGCGCGATAACATCAAAATGATCGAATGGCAATTAGTACCCCACCGTGATCAGGGCTTTGATATTGTCGAATGTGGATGGCCCGATGCCGGAGACTTTCACAATGTCTTCGATGACTATAAACGGGCCATTCGTTGCGCGATAGTCAACGATCTTCTGCGCAGTGGACGGGCCGATGCCTGGTAACGTATCCAATTGCTCCACAGTTGCAGTGTTGATATTGATCAATTCGGAATTCGAAGGAGATTCCGAAGTTGGCTCAGAAGTAGCACCACCTGGCGATGAAAAAGAAAAGACAGAGCCTTCAGTCACCACCACCTCAGGAGCAGCCTGTATTTCTGGAATTTCAAGCCGCTGGCCATCTTCAAGCCGTGCGGCAAGATTGATGGCTGTTGTATTTGCATTTGCCAACAAACCGCCTGCTGCGTCAATTGCATCCTGCACGCGGCTACCTTCGGGAAATTTATATAGTCCCGGACGCGTCACTGCGCCAGTCACATCCACCGCGATGGGCGCGAGCGCGGGCGCAGGCTGCAAAGCGATCGTCTCGCCGCTCGGTAAACGGCTGATAAAAAAGACCAGGCCAGCCAGCAAGAATCCTGCCAGCACACCCATTAGTACATACAATGCTTGTTTCATAGCTGGATTCTACTCCAATTTCATCATGCTTCACGGAACATGAAGCACAAAGCTTCACCTGAATGTATAAAGATATCAGCAAACCCTGCCAATTTGCTGATGCGCTGAAAGTAACGCGGCATGTCTTTATACTCAAGCGCGCGAAAGCCGAACTTCTCATACAGCCCCCCATTTTTTGACATACACATTAAATATAACGGACGCGGGCTTTTCTTCAATAAATCTTCAATGATTAGACGCCCGAGTCCCTGCCCTTGAAATTCAGGCTGCACCGCCAGCGAAGCCAGTTCCAGGATTTCCGCGTCCGCGCCGTGAGGCTTTAACTGTCCGCAAGCGATGACTTGATCCTGCGCGTTCACTGCGACAACGAACCGCTTCCAATCTAGACCGGTGGGATTGATCCCGACTAAATGAATTAGATCTTTAATCGGTTTTGAATCCGTTTCACGAGCAGGGCGAAGAGTGAAATCTGACATATCTCTACACCGCGCCCGCGGCAACAAGAATCATAAACGTGGCAATAAACCAGTGGATCAAAAACGGCCACACAAACGACTTCGTGCGCCAGGCTACCCATCCAAACGCAAAGCCGCCGAAGATCGTGGAGAGAGTCTCCACTTCTGGTTTGCCGATATGAGCCAAAGCAAATGGCACTGCTTGTAACCACAAAGCTTCCGGGCCGAATTTTCGGGCGTAACCGAACAAGATCCAGCCGCGGAAGATAAATTCCCAGCCGATCAGATCGAGGAAAATTGTCCATGGCAGGCCATTCAGCAATGGTTTGTAATACGCTTTCATGGCTTCATTCCCGTGGCCGAGATAGTAGATAACGGGAGCCATGAATAGGATGCCAAGTGCGGTGAGGATAAGTCCCGCCTTCCAATCGCCCAGCGTGAAGCCATATTCGCGCGGGTTTTCGCGAAACAAGATCAATATGATCACAAGTGGAATGACGAAATACAAAATGACGCGGTCAATGTATTTATAAGGCGTCATTTGGTGATATGAATCCACCATCAAGAGCAAAGTACTGACAATCGTGATGGTAACGATCTTCCAGTCAAAGTGAAGTTTTTCGCCGAGTAGGGTTTTCATGGGCAAATTTTCTTATTATTGATCCAACTTATGTGCTTCAATTCGCCGGGCGAGATATGGAGAAAAATAACCGTTGTAGCGCTCCCACAATGCGGAGATCATCCAATCGCTGCCGGTTACGTGTTTGCGACAATTGGCAGAACCACAATAACAATCAAATTCATCTTTTGGGTTGATATAGGAACAATATTTACCAGTCATTGATCTGCCTCAACAAATCTGTTGTTGAAATTATAAGGGGGAAAGAAAACGGACGATAGGATAACCTATCTCCCGTGATTGTAAAACAAGATGCCTACTTGTTTCCGCCCTCAGATTCTGAAGTGCCTGCGGTAATACGTTGGGCAAATAAAATCGGTAAGGCGGTGATCAACACGACTAGCATTGCAGTCACGTTTGTGATCGGACGGTTCCGAGGCTTGAGCATCTGGCTGAAAATCCAGATGGGCAAGGTCTGTTGATGGCCTGCCGTGAAAGTAGTAACAATCACTTCGTCGAACGAAAGCGAGAAGGCCAGGATCGCGCCTGCAAGCAGGGCTGTGGCGATATTTGGCAGGACAATGTGCCAGAAAGTTTGAAAGGAATTCGCGCCCAAATCCATGGATGCTTCGATCATCGAACTACTCGAACGGCGGAAGCGCGCCAGCACGTTGTTATAGACGACGACCACGCAAAATGTCGCGTGACCAATCACAATAGTCCAGAAAGAGAACGGGATATGCAACAGGCTGATGGCGGAACGCAAGGCAATTCCAGTTACAATGCCTGGCAGGGCCAGCGGCAAAACCAGCATGAACGAGACGGCTTCTTTTCCAAAGAAGTCAAAGCGATACACGGCGGCGGCAGCAAGTGTTCCAAGAATGAGAGCGGCAAACGTGGCAAGCGATGCAACCTTGATCGAAAGAAAGAGGGCATCCTGCATGGCAGGATTTGCAAGCGCCAGCGGAATCCACTTCAAGGTCAGGCCGGGAGGCGGAAAGGTGTATGAAGATTCTTCCGTTGTGAAGGCGTACAGAAAGATCAGCATCAATGGAACATGTAGAAAAAGCAACGCCCCAATCGCTCCCATCTTCAACAACCAGGGAGCGCGCTCTTCTGAGGATTGGGATGTGTGTTTAGAGGGCATTGAACGCTCCTAATTTGCGCGCGACCAGGAGATAAAAGATCATGATGACGATCGGCCCCACTGTGAACGCGGCCGCAAGAGGAATATTCCCTGAAGTGCCCTGATAGGTAAGCACTGCCTTGCCAATAAAGAAACTGGAGTTTCCAAACAAGGAAGGAACAATGAAATCGCCCAATGTAAGTGAGAAAGTGAAGATCGAGCCTGCTACCACGCCAGGGAAAGACAAGGGCAATACCACATTCCGAAAGGTTTGTGCAGGTGTGGCGCCCAAATCGCTGGATGCTTCGATCAACGATTTTGGCACGCGTTCCAACGCCGTCTGAATGGGGATGATCATATATGGAAGCCAGATATAAACAAATACAATAAAGATACCTGTAATAGAAACGGCCAGTGATGTTCCCCCAAGTGTCTCGGAACTTAAATACCAATTGAGCAGGCCGTCAAGGTGGATCAGCTTCGCAAACCATGAAACAATCCCTTCCTGCGCGAGGATGAGTTTCCATGAATAGACGCGCACCACGTAACTCGACCATAATGGCAGGGTGACAGCCAGATACAAAAAAGTTTTCATGCGCGGCGAGGCAAAGCGCGCCATATAGTATGAAAGAGGGAAAGCAAAGATGACGCATGCCAACGTTACCAATATGGCCATAAGAGTAGTACGACCAATAATTTGCATATTTGTGGGAAGAAGCAATTTGGCATAAGTCTGCAATGTAAATTCATGCACCACTTTCCCCGTAAACCCGTCCAGGTAGAAAAAACTATTAATAAGCATAGCGACCAACGCGCCAATATACGCCACTAAAAACCAGAGCAATGGCGGTGTCAACTGGAGGAAAAGAATTAGTTGGGGGCGCAGATATAGAAAGGTGGATAGGCGCTTTAGCATGCTAACCTCCCACGAAGCGATTATGTTCTTTTTTCCAGAACAGGTGCACTTTTTGGTCTTTAACTTTCATCACATCCATGGATGTGGTTTTCAAATTCTGTTCCACCACAACGAGGTCGCCGCCGCCATCCAGTTCAACGAGATAGCGTGTATACAAACCAAGGTACACCACGTCGCGCACCTTGCCGTCAGCAGAAAACATATCTGCATCGACCTTTTCATCAAACTTTGCAAGGTGAATTTTCTCAGGTCGGACGGAAAATCTAGATTCCGAACCTGTAATGCGTTTTGCTACTTCCCCTGAAATCAAATTGGAAGTACCCACGAAGCTAGCGACAAACGGCGTTGCGGGATGCTCGTAAATTTCAGCAGGCGTACCTGCCTGCTCGATCCTGCCTTGATTAAATACAGCGATGCGGTCACTCATCGTCAATGCCTCTTCCTGATCGTGCGTGACGAAAATAAATGTAATGCCAACGCGCTTCTGAATGGATTTAAGTTCCACCTGCATTTGCTGGCGCAACTTCAAATCCAACGCGCCAAGCGGTTCGTCGAGAAGCAGTACCTTGGGATGATTGATCAAGGCACGGGCTAGCGCGATGCGTTGGCGCTGTCCGCCGGATAACTGCGAAGGCTTGCGTTCAGAGAAATCAGGTAACTGAACAAGATCAAGCATCTCACAGACTCGTTTTTTGCGATCGGTTTTTGCAACTTTCTTTATCATCAATCCATAAGCAACATTTTCCCCTACCGTCATGTGCGGAAATAAAGCATAATCCTGAAAAACCGTATTGACATCGCGTTCGTATGGCGGCAGGTTGGACACGTCCCTGCCATAAAGGAGGATTTGTCCGCTGGTTGGCCTGTCAAACCCTGCAATCATGCGCAGGCTGGTTGTCTTACCGGAACCCGACGGGCCAAGCAACGAGAAAAATTCGCCATCGACAATTTCCATTGAAACATTATCTACAGCCTTCACATCCCCCGCCGTGTTTTCCTGTCTGACAGAAAAAACACGGCTGACATTGATGAACTCAATCGCCTTGTTGTCACTCATTGTTGCCTGTTTACGACGTTCAGCCGCGCCGAAATTCGACGCGGCTGAAATAATGATGGATGCTTACTGTCCGAGGATCGCAGTGAATTCTTCCGTCCAGCGATCATAGGTCACACAATTGGTCTGGCCGTTGCCACAATCGGCAATCGGTGTCTTCCAAAAATGTATCTGGTCAAAGGTGTCAAAGCCATTGGCCTTGCATCCCTCGCTACCGAACAATTCACTGACGCCCTCACAAGCCGCGGGGACAGCGGGAGCGGAACCGAACCAGTACGCCACATCACCCTGCACCTTTGGATCAATGGAGTGTTCGAGCCACAGATAAGCGCACTTGGGATGCGGAGCAGTCGCGGACATCATGGTGGTATCCGCCCAGCCTGTAGCGCCTTCCTGCGGAACAACACTGCCGATTGGGAAGCTATCCGCTTTCAAAAGATTGACCTGATAGGGCCAGGAGGTTGAAGCGACAACGCCTTCGTTTTTGAAATCATCCGTCTGGCTTGCATCTGCCCAATACTTGGAGACAAGTTCCCGCTGCTGGCGTAACAGGTCCAACGCCGCGGCAAACTGTTCCTCAGTCAACTCGTAAGGGTCTTCAATGCCCAGTTCAGGTTTGTTGTATTTCAAATAAAGGGCCGCGTCCGCAAGATAGATCGGGCCAGCATATGCTTCCACACGACCTTTGTTAGATTTACCATCAGGTAGATTTTGTTCCTCAAATACCACGTTCCAGGATTTGGGCGCTTCGGGGAAAACATCAGTGTTGTACATCAACACGTTGGGACCCCACTGGTATGGAACGCCATAATGTTCCGCAGTGCCATCGCCGTTGGTATCCACTGTATGCCAGATGCCGTTTTGCATGCGCGGGTCAACCTTGTCCCACGAAGGAATCTTTGTAACATCAACTGCCTGAACTGTACCACCATAGATCAGACGCAGGCTGGCATCACCAGATGCCGTCACCAAATCGAAACCGCCAGATGTCATTAACGTGACCATTTCATCAGATGTGCCTGCAATCGTCACATTGACCTTACATCCGGTATCCTTCTCAAAGCCAGTTACCCAGTCAACGGTGGGATCGGATTCACCTCGCTCGATATAACCGGTCCACGCCACAATATTCACTTCGCCTTCGCCCAGGCCGGCCGCGGGCGCTTCGGTCGCGGCCGGGGCTTCAGTCGCGACAGGCGCTTGCGTTGCGGCAGGCTTCTCGGTTGCGGGCGTACCGCCACAAGCAGCAAGGACGATGCTGACAACGGCAAAGACGGTCAACAAAACAAAATATTTGGATTTCATTTTTTTTCTCACTCCTTTGGTAATTGGTTAATCAAATTGTCATCAGGAAATAATAATTATTGTATCGCCCAGGGCCACCATCCTTTCAACTAGTGTAACACCGCGCCTGAGATTTCGGCACAGGCGAACGAGTGTTTTCATTATATTGAAACCACACAATTAGTCAATCACCAATTTCCGATTTTGACGAAGTTCCGCTCATCCCCCACCTCAATCTGAATCTGTTAAGAGCGGATCAAACGACCTGGTATTCGTCCGTTTATCATGTGCTGCCCGCCAGGTCGGATTGCCAATCCAACTTACCTCGGATAAGACAACATCACCAGCGCGCGGAATGCGGAGTAAGCCTTCGGCATATCATCAGCCGCGAACGACAGCTTCAAACCATCGCGCGTCGCACCCGGCAGGTGCATGGCTTTATCTGCCATATCAGATGTAGCCAACTGCACAGTTATTTTTACCGGCGTCTTGGCCACGAATGGCTTGGGTGCATCCTTCTTCAGCAGACGAGATACAGCGCTCTGAGCGCTTTCGCGGATCATTTTATGAGTAACTTCCGGCGCGAGACATTCCGCAGAAAATCTTCCCGAAGCATGTTTTGTCACTGCCGTCTCGAGCGCCCTCAACTGTTCTACCATTTGTCCGCAGGCGGTCTGGTCCCCGGACGCCATGATGACAGGCACGCCATAATGTCCTGCCAGCGCCGCGTTCAAAGTGTATTCGCCTGCAATCGAATCGTTCAGCCAGAGATTCGCCACGCAAACACTTGACCAGGTATGATCGAGCACGGCATTCTGCGAACCCTGCCGCGCATGATAGCCGACGAAGAACACGCCATCTATATCCCTGCCGATCCCCTGCATCATCGAAAACGGAGAGGGCGAGCCGGAGTTCAAGCGCGCACGTGGATCAAGTTCCTCCACCAGGATATTCGAAGCGTTCCAGTGACCATCTGCCACAACAACTTCTTTCGCGCCCGCCTCAAAAGCACCTGCGATGGCGGCGTTCACATCTTCCGTCATCAACTTGCGAAAACGCGCATATTCTGCGTGCCCCGGTGTGACGTGATCCCAGGTGGTCACGCCTGTAATACCTTCCATATCAACTGCGATCAGGATTTTCATTTTATTTTTCCTTGTATTGAGAGATAAGTTATCCTTGCAAAGGTTGGTCAAACGAAAAGATTATACCCGGATTGAAACTCGCAAAGCGGTATAATTTCGCAAGACCAAATCCCCGGAGGAACAATGAGCGATCTTGCGATTTTCCCTTTAAGCGACGAACATAAAATGTTACGCGACGCCGCACGCGATTTCGCGCAGAAAGAGATTGCGCCTATTGCGGCAGAGTTTGATGAAAGCGGCGAATTTCCACATGCCACGATCAAGAAAATGGGCGAGATGGGCTTCATGGGCATCGAAGTCCCTGAGCAATATGGCGGCGCTGGCATGGACGCGCTCGCTTACGTCCTGGCGCTTGAAGAGATCTGCAAAGCAGATGCGGCGCACGGCATTGTGATGTCCGTGAATAATTCGCTATATTGTCACGGCATCCTGAAATTCGGCACAGAGGGACAAAAGCAGAAATTCATCACACCAGTTGCATCAGGGAAAGCCGTCGGCGCGTATTCTTTAACCGAACCCCAGAGCGGCTCGGATGCCGGCACAATGAAAAGCCGCGCCACGCGTGACGGTGATTTCTACATCCTGAACGGACGCAAGTCCTGGGTCACAAGCGGACCTGTGGCAGAGTACATGGCTGTCTTTATGATGACCGACCCCGACAAAAAACAAAGAGGCCTCAGCGCATTTTTAGTGGATACCAAGACTCCCGGTTTTGTGTGCGGCAAGAAGGAACCCAAACTCGGCATCCGCGCCTCCGCTACAAGTGAAATTATTTTTGAAGATTGCCGCGTGCCGGTTGAAAATCGTCTCGGTGCAGAGGACGAAGGTTTCAAGATCGCCATGGCCGTTCTCGATGCAGGTCGCATCGGAGTTGCGACACAAGCGCTTGGGATCGCAGAAGCGGCCTACGAAGCCGCGCGGCAGTACGCGGGTCAGAGGGAAGCGTTCGGTCAGCCGATCGGCGCGTTCCAGGGAACGGGATTCAAAATCGCCGACATGAAGACGCGCATCGAAGCGTCACGCCTGCTTACATATAATGCCGCGCTCGCAAAAGAAAAATCCAAACAAACGGACGGGCGTTACACGCTCGAAGCCTCCATGGCAAAACTGTTCGCGTCTGAAACCGCCATGTTCGTCACGCATCAAGCCTTGCAAATTCACGGCGGCATGGGCTACAGCAGGGAACTGCCAATGGAACGATATTTCCGCGACGCGAAGGTCACAGAGATTTACGAAGGCACAAGCGAGATACAACGACTGGTCATCTCGCGCAGTGAACTGGGACTGAAATAATAAATCGCATCAGACTCATTTCAGCTTGCTCTCGTTTACCGACCTTATCAGCGCCGACATTAAGTTACAATCATCCCCATGAAGACAGTCCTCTTCCGCCAGCACGGCGGCCCTGAAGTTTTGGAATATACAGATTTCCCCATGCCCGAGCCGAAGGCTGGCGAGGTTCTGGTCCGTTTACACGCCGCATCCCTGAACCGCATGGATGTATTGGTGCGCAACGGCTGGCCCGGCCTGAAATTGGAGCTCCCCCATATCAATGGCGCAGACGGTGCGGGAGAAGTGCTATCCATAAATTCCCCTCTCCTTTTGGGAGAGGGGTTAGGGGTGAGGGTAGGCGACAGAGTCGTTATTAATCCCAATCTTGGCTGCGGAGGGTGTGAGTTTTGTATAGAGAGCCGCGACAATCTATGCCGCAACTGGCATCTGCTCGGCGAGACAGTACGCGGCACGTACGCAGAATACGTCGCCATACCCATTCGCCAATTGTATAAACTTCCCGCAGGCTTCGACTACCATCAAGCTGCGGCCGCCGCGTTGGTCTATCAAACCGCCTGGCATTCGCTTGTGAAACGCGGAAATTTGCGCGCAGGTGAAATATTATTGATTGTCGGCGCGGGTGGCGGAGTCAATACTGCCAGCGTACAGATCGGCAAATATATCGGCGCCCAGGTCATCGTCGTGGGTTCGGGTGCGGAGAAGTTGAAGAAAGCCGAATCCATTGGCGCAGATATTCTGATTGACGGGTCTAAAGAAGAAGACTGGCCAAAAGCAGTTTTTCTCGCCACAAACAAACGCGGCGCAGACGTGGTCGTTGATAACGTCGGCACAACCTTCCCACTTTCATTTCGCGCCGCGCGTAAAGGCGGACGGATATTGACCGTTGGCAATAGCGGCGGCCCGATATTTCAAATTGACAACCGCTTTGTATTTGCGAAACACCTGAGCTTGATCGGCTCCACGATGAGCACACTCGCCGATTTCGCGGAAGTGATGGATTTGATCATAGCGGGCAAACTCAAGCCGATCATGGACAAAACTTTTCCATTGAAAGATGCCGCAGCCGCGCAAGAACGGCTGTGGAAGGCCGAACATTTCGGCAAGATCACGCTAAATATCGGGTAGAGGCATCATTGTTGAAACGAATTCCCTGGTTTGAAATCGTTCTGGCTGTTGCCATTATGGGAGTTGCTTTGTATGGCGCATTCTCCGATGCGCAAAATTTTCCGCGCAATTGGTTTGACCGCGATGACGCGTATTATTATTTCAAGGTTGCGCAAAACATCAGCGAAGGGCGCGGCAGTACCTTCGATGGCATAAACCTGACCAATGGCTATCATCCCTTGTGGCTGTTGATCTGCGTGCCGATCTTTGCACTGGCACGCTTTGATTTGATCCTGCCATTGCGCGTTCTTTTTGTTGTCATGGGCGCGTTAAGCGTGGGGACATCCATTTTGTTATATCGTTTCCTGAAACGCGTCATGACGCCCGGCCTCGCCGCGCTGGCCACCATTTATTGGGCCACAGACTATGCGATCCAGACAGCCATCTATCGCCCGGGGTTGGAAACCGGCATTGCCGCGTTGTGTATTATCGTCCTGCTTTATACATTAACCAAAAACGAAGAGACATGGAAGGCAAGACCCGCCACACAAAAAGAGATCGTGACCTTGGCAGTACTTGCCATGCTGGTTATGTTTAGCCGTCTCGACCTGGTTTTCCTCGCCATTCTCATTGGTTTTCGCGTTGTTTTCCGTAATTCAGCCCTGCGCGACCTGCTTGGATTGGACTTGCTTTTCATCTTCACATCTGTACTAACCAGTTTCATCATCCGCATTGGACTGCCGGAATATTACATTTATTCCAACGCCGCAGAAGTAATGATCGCCATTTCGGTCATTTTGCGCATCCCGACATTTTACTTCTTCGGTCTTTACAATTCCACTCAAAGACCCTTTGACCTGCTTAAGAAAAGTCTTCTGGCAGTAACGCTAAGCTCCGCCATTTTAACGGCCATCATGATACCCGTTGCAGCACTTATGCACTTTGACGTGTTTCCGCGCACTGCCTTGCTTTACGACTTCGGATTGATGTTATTTATGACGATATCCAGCCGCCTGGGTGCAAACTGGTTTTCAAAAACCCAAGCCCGGGAAGAACGATCCCCGATTCAAATACTCAAAGCAAGCTGGAAAAATTGGCTCTCGGAAGGCGCAGTCTATTACGGCATTGTGATCGGCACACTCGGGCTTTACATGATCATCAACCTGCTTATGTTTCAAACCGCCAGCCCTGTCAGCGGACAGATCAAACGCTGGTGGGGTTCGCATTCCAGTCTCGTGTATGGCGGCGCGGCGCACATCAAACTTGATTTCTACGGCGTCAGCCCTGAAACAGATTTCAATGCCTGGCCCCCGCTCACATGGCGCGCAGCAAACCTTTCAGGGCATATTCCGTTTTATGTTTATTGGAATACATGGTGGCACTACAAATACAGCGCAACACTTATCGGCGTACTTGTTTTGGGCTTGTTCCTCTTTGCGATTAACCGCGCATACAGCACTCACAATGTTCCCAAATTAGCGCTGCTCCCGCTTATCGCCGCATCGGGCATTCAACTTTTATCCTACAATATCGGTGGCTATGCCGCCATGAAGGAATGGTATTGGGTTTCGCAATTCTTTGCCTTTACGATCACTGTTTACATGCTGATAGATATGTTTATTAGACATATCGTTTCCATTAAAGGCGGCACAGTGTTACTGTGGCTGATCGCAAGTGCGGTTGGTTTATTAAGAGTCACAGGTTATGCGAATTACGTCAAAGCGACCATGCCATACAATTACTACGCGGCAGATGCGCCTTACATGGACGCTGTTCCATTTATCGAGTCGCACACCGAGCCTGGCTCACTCATCGGCATGACGGGCGGTGGCAACGCCGGCTACTTTATTCAAGATCGTACCATCATCAACATGGATGGTCTCATCAACAGTTATGATTATTTCAGAGCCCTGCAATCTGGCAAAGCGGCAGATCACCTTGCCGGCAACAGCATGGATTATATTTTCGCCAACCCGGGCCTGCTTGAAGGCGCGCCCTATCGCGGTCAATTCACTGGCAAATACCAGATCATTGACCGCTTCGGCGGCAAAGTCATCATGAAATTTACACCCTAAATGCGGATGAATCTGAGCCGCTTCTTTCGGGGCTTTTGCCTGCCACCGTTTCGCAAGCTTTAATTTATTTTGGAATCGACTCCGTTATAATGCCCAAACAACCTTTCCGTGTAACCATCCTGCTGTCACTGGTGTTATTGCTTACGATTTGGAATGCTTTACGCGCGTGGACAGCCTTCTCATGGCGCAATGTGTTAACTGAATTCTCCGGCGCCCCCCTTTATATCGGCATCAGCGGACTGATCTGGCTGGGAATTGGGATCTGGCTGTTGCTGAGTCTTTGGCGGCAGGAGGCTTACGCCAGAATCCTGCTGCGTGCAAGCGCGGCTAGTTACACGGTCTGGGTTTGGATCGAGAGGTTGCTCCTGCAAGTCCCGCGCGAAAATCGGCCTTTCGCGTTGGTCGTAAATATAGTCCTGTTATCCTTTGTATTATTTGCATCAAATTATTGGAAGAGAGAGGCGCATGAGCGAAAATCTGAAGATCAAACAATTGGATGATAAAAGAGCAAAATCGCACTTGGGCGGCGGCATCGAACGCGTGGAAGCTCAACATAAAAAGGGACGCCTGACCGCGCGCGAACGCCTTGATTTGCTTTTGGACAAAGGCTCCTTCCGCGAAGTGGATACGTTCGTTGTCCATCGCACACATGATTTTGATCTCGACAAACAAAAATTTATGGGTGACTCGGTTGTAACCGGCTGGGGCACAATGGAAGGCCGGCTGACCTACGTCTTCTCACAGGACTTCACCGTATTTGGCGGTTCACTGGGTGAAGTGCACGCCGGGAAGATCTGCAAAATTATGGACATGGCCATGAAGAGCGGCGCGCCAGTCATCGGCTTGAACGATTCGGGCGGTGCGCGTATTCAGGAAGGTGTTGTGGCTTTGGGCGGCTATGCGGATATCTTCCTGCGTAACACTCTGGCTTCGGGAGTCATCCCGCAAATTTCCGCCATTATGGGACCCTGCGCGGGCGGCGCGGTCTACTCTCCTGCGTTGACCGATTTTATCTTCATGACACGTAACACGTCGTATATGTTTATTACGGGACCCGACGTCGTTAAAACTGTCACTCACGAAGATGTAACCCAGGAAGAACTCGGCGGCGCGGGCGTGCACTCTGAAAAATCAGGTGTATGCCACATTGCCGCAGATAGCGAAGCGGATACGCTATATTTGATCCGCAAGTTGATGAGTTATTTGCCGCAAAACAATATGGAAGACGCGCCCTTTGTACCCAGCGACGATCCACTGCGCATGGACGAAGCGCTGGATACCCTTGTGCCTGAAGATGCTACCAGGCCCTATGATATAAAAGAGGCGATCCGCTTGATCGTAGATGGCGGACAATTCTTTGAAATCCACGAGAATTACGCACAGAACATCGTAGTCGGCTTCGCGCGCTTGGGTGGGCATTCCATCGGTATTGTGGCGAATCAACCTGCGGTGCAGGCCGGTGTTTTGGATATTAACGCCAGCGAGAAAGCCGCGCGCTTCGTACGCTTCTGCGACTCGTTCAACATCCCGATCATCACATTCGTAGATGTGCCAGGCTTCCTGCCCGGAACCTACCAGGAACATCACGGCATTATCCGTTCAGGCGCAAAGCTGCTGTATGCCTATTGCGAAGCGACGGTGCCAAAATTGACCGTGATCACGCGTAAAGCCTACGGCGGCGCGTATGACGTTATGTCCAGCAAACATATTCGCGGCGACTTGAACCTCGCCTGGCCTACGGCTGAGATCGCCGTAATGGGACCGGATGGCGCAGTCAACATCATCTTCCGCAAGGAATTGGAGAAAGCCAAAGACTCGGTAAAGAAAAAAGCCGAGTTAGTGGCTGAATATACAGAGAAGTTCGCCAATCCTTATGTAGCGGCAGAACGCGGTTACATTGACGATATAATTCGCCCAAGCGAGACTCGTCCGCGTTTGATCAATGCGCTGGAAATGCTAAGCAATAAGCGCGACGCCAATCCCGCCAAGAAGCACGGAAATATTCCGTTATAAATGTCATTGCGAGCGTTTTTTGCGAGCGCACTTTGCGAAGCAATCCCCCACTAAACGGGTACATCTCATCGAGGAGTATCCTCTGATTAATCGGAGATTGCTTCGGCGGAATTTCACCGCCTCGCAACGACATGATATTTTTTGTTTCTTTCTCATTGAACAGCATACTTTCCGCTGTAGATTTTCTCGTAATGACAAACAAGAGGTGAAATGGTCAGCAAAGTTTTAGTTGCAAATCGCGGCGAGATCGCCGTCCGTATCATCCGCGCCTGCCGGGAGTTGGGAATTGAAACCGTCGCTGTTTATTCAGAGGTAGATCGCCAGGCTTTGCACGTCCGTTATGCAGACGAGGCTTATTTGTTAGGCCCTGCGCCTTCACGCGAATCTTATCTGCGCGCAGACAAGATCATAGACATTGCCCGTAAATCCGGCGCGGACTCGATCCATCCTGGATATGGTTTTCTCGCGGAACGTGAAAGTTTTGCCGCCGCATGTATGGACGCCGGCATCACATTCATCGGACCGAAGCCTTCATCCATCGCGGCGATGGGAGATAAAGCAGTTGCGCGCGCAACAGTCATCAAAGCAGGTGTGAAGGTCGTGCCCGGTACGGAAGATGTGGGCAACATGACTAATGACGATCTGCTCGCCATTGCGCCAAAGATCGGATTCCCTTTGCTGATCAAAGCGACGGCAGGCGGCGGCGGAAAAGGCATGAGAGAAGTCAAAAGCCTGGATGAAATGCCGGCCCTGCTCGCGTCCGCGCGGCGCGAAGCGGAATCCGCATTCGGTGACGGAAATGTTTACCTGGAGAAATTGATCGAAGGCGCGCGGCATATCGAATTTCAGATCATGGCAGATGGACAGGGTAACGTGATCCATCTTGGGGAGCGCGAATGTTCATTACAACGGCGGCATCAAAAGTTGCTGGAAGAGGCGCCCTCACCCGCTCTGAGCGAAGAACTGCGTCAACGCATGGGCAGTGTGGCAGTAAAAGCCGCACAAGCCGTGGACTACGTCAACGCGGGCACAATTGAATTCCTGCTCGATAAAGATGAAAATTACTTTTTCCTTGAAATGAATACGCGCCTGCAAGTGGAACATCCGATTACCGAAATGGTAACGGGTATTGATATCGTGAAGGAACAGATCCGCATCGCGCGTGGTCGCGCGCTAAGCTACAAACAGGAAGATGTGAAAATCAACGGTCATTCTATAGATTGCCGCATCAATGCTGAAGACCCTTATAATGATTTCATGCCTTCAACCGGGCGCATCACTCATTCGTTGGTCCCCACCGGTCCCGGTGTGCGCGTGGACACAGGCGTGTATCCCGGTTTCGAGATCACTTCGTTCTACGACCCGTTGATCGCCAAGTTGATCGTGTGGGGCGAGACGCGTGCGCAGGCCATTTTACGTATGCGCCGCGCGTTGGAGGAGTATCGCATTGTCGGTGTGCAGACGAATATCCCCTTCCATCAAACAATGATGGATTCACATCGCTTCATGGGCGGACAGTATGATACACGCTTCGTCGAGGAACGCTTCTCAATGGAAGATGCTGAAGAAAGCAGGGCAACGCACCCTGAGATCGCCGCCCTGCTGGCAACCCTCGTCGTGCATCGGGAAACCAAACGCTCCGCGCAGGTCGTGCGGCGCAACGAACGCGATGCCAGCAATTGGAAATGGGTTGGCCGTTGGGAACGCATGCAAAGGTAAATCATGAAATATATAACCACAGTTGAAGGCAAGGAATATCAAGTGGAAGTGCTGGATGAAAAACACGCCAGCGTGAACGGCACGCTCTACAACATTGACTTTGAATCGGTCAACGGACAACCCGTCTTTTCCGTGCTCGTGGATGGAAAGTCCTTCGAGTCTTACATTTATCCGGGAGAACCGGAATGGCAGGTTTTACTACACGGACGCTTGTACCAGGCGAAAGTGGAAGATGAGCGCGAGAAGCGTCTGCGCGCTGCGGCGGGTGGACGCGTAGCCGAAGGCGTCGAATTCCATCTCAAAGCGCCCATGCCCGGCCTCGTTGTCTCTGTAAATGTAAGCGAGGGCGATGATGTGAAAAAAGGACAAGTTCTGCTTATCCTTGAATCCATGAAGATGCAAAACGAGTTGAAAGCGCCGCGCGACGGCAAGGTCAACCGCGTTCGCGTCAAGCCCGGTGAAAGCGTGGAGCAAAAGCAGACCCTTCTCAGTGTTCGGTGATCCATGGACGGACAGGAGATCGAAGCCAAGTTTTACATCAACAATTTACCGAAAATCGAAGCGCGCCTTCAAGAACTGGAGGCGCATTTGATTCAAATACGCGTGCACGAGAAAAACCTGCGCTTTGATACACCAGATCAGGGCCTGCGCAAGGCTGGTCGCGTGCTGCGCCTGCGGCAGGATGACGCCGCCCGCATGACCTACAAAGGGCCAAGCGAAAAAAGCGAAGGTGTTATGAGCCGGGCAGAAATTGAGTTCGTTGTGGAAGATTTCGAAAAAGCAAAACAATTTCTTGAATCGCTTGGATACAAGCTGGTAATTTTTTACGAAAAATATCGCACAACATACGAATTGGACAACACACATGTCATGCTGGATGAATTACCTTATGGAAATTTCGTGGAAATCGAAGGCCGCGGCAGTGCAAGCATCCGTGCAATGGCTGAGAAACTCCGCATAAGATGGGAGCCAATTGCGACGAGTTACCACGGCCTGTTTGAGCGCGTGTGCGGAACGCGTAAGCTCGACCCATTCCTGCTGACATTTGCCGCGTTCGGGGAATCAAGACCAAGCCCTGAAGAGTTGGGAGTTGCCGCGGCCGATTGATTCGGCGGCTTGACAAGCAGAAGGTTAGCACTATACTAATGCCGGGACTGTGAACGCTCTGCAAGAGACAGTCGCCTGCGAGTTGACTGTCACTTGGGCGCACAAAGTCTACTCATAAGCCATCTACTTTTGCAAGAGGTCTACAAATATCGAGGAGTGATATGGGAAAACTTATCCTGGGCCCAATCATCGGCGGACTTTCACATGAGCGCGTAAACCTATGGGGCCGCGCAGATGGAACTAGTACACTTTACGCGTGGCTCGCCAGGAAAAAAGATTTTAGCGATGCAAAACTTGCCGGGCAATCCAAACTGGCAGCGGCATCTGGATTTGCAGGCATGGTGGAAATTAAGAAACTAAAACCCGAAACGACCTACTACTTTGCGATCTCTTTGAGCAAAAGAAAGCCTTCTAGTTTTTCATCGTTCAAAACATTCCCGGCGCCGGGTAAAACAAAAAACTTTCGTTTTGCTTTCGGGTCCTGCTTCCGCCCGGATCACGATCCCGCCATTGCAGGCCAAACGTTCGAGAAACTTGGTACAGAGAAAGATATATCCTTCATGCTCATGCTCGGCGACCAGATCTATGCCGACGAATATAAATACAATGGACTTGGTTGTGTAGCCTCCACATTGGACGAATATCGCTTTGTATATCACAATACCTGGAAGAACGCACGCCTGCAAAAACTGCTTGCAAAAACGCCTGTATTCATGACCCTCGACGATCACGAAGTGGACGATGACTGGCGTTGGCAGGATGGAAAACGTGAAATCGCGAATTTCTCCGGCTACACAAAGCTGATGCGTCTCTTGAAAAGACGTCCGAACCTCGAACGTGTATTACCCGTTACACGCGCACGGAACGCCTTGCAGGCATACTGGGAGCATCAAGGCATGCACGCGCCGCAAATGTTGTTGCCGCTTGAAATCAATAAAGAGAATCAATTTAGATTCCATGAAGAAGATCCGGGCTCACTGGCTTATACCTTTTATTATGGCGCGGCGGCTTTCTTTGTAATGGACACGCGTACCATGCGCATCCAAAACAAAAATACGCGGGTCGTATTGGGCACGCAGCAATGGCATGCCCTGGAAGAATGGCTCCTGGATACAAAGGATGATTATCCTGTAAAGTTCATCGCTTCATCATCCGCCTTCCTTTACGATATGTGGTTCGACCCCACAAAAGATCGCTGGAATGGTTACCCGAATGAACGCAATCGTTTGCTGCATTTCCTTGCCGAACATGGCATTGAAAACGTCTTCCTGATCACAGGCGACTCGCATGAAGCTCACGCCACCTCGGCCGAATTATATGGACCGAACGGTAAAGCCATCCCGATCTGGGAATATTGTTCCACGCCTTTTGAGCAAACCCCAAACAAGCTCGCAAAGTATTTTGGGTGCATCCCAAACAATGCGCCCATCAAAAATGGGAAATTTCATTTCTCCCTGGGTTATATAAATTACGGCCTGGTGGATGTGGAGTTCGACAAGCAAGGTAAGCCGGCCGTAAAGTACACGGTCAATTACAAAAACAAAAAAGGCTGGGAAAGCCGAAGTATATAAAAATATCCGGTGTTACAAGGAATCGCCGGTCGAGTAGTGCCGAGTGTAACGAGGTACGTACACTTGCACCGCACTGCGTTTGGTGCAGTGCAGGTGTCGAGACCAAAACGCGAATGCCGCGAAACGAGCGGAAGACGCGAATTTTTGTGTTCTTTTCGCGCTTTTCGCCCCATTCGCGCAATTCGCGTTAGAGACAGGTCGCTTGAGTCGAGTCTCGTCAAGACTTTAAGAAGGCTCTGAGTGACAGCCACTTTTTAGCACAGAGTCTACACATGAGCCGAATTGTTTTACAAACAAAACACTTCCAGGTCGTTTTTCCAAGCAACAGGCTTTACCGTCCCATTTTCCCCCAATAACATAGGCAACATGGATTGAATCGTCGTAGGCGCGTCACCTGACGTAAAGAAGCGGATATCGCCGCGCGCATATGACGGATTCAACATCCCCTGCGCTTCAAGCAGATGTTTAGTCTGCCGCGCCACCGAAGGAGCCGGGTCTATCACCCGAACCTTATCTCCCACTATCTCCTCGATCAACGGGATCACAAACGGGTAATGCGTACAGCCCAACACAACCGTATCGATATTTTTTTCCAGCATCGGAAATAATGCATCTTCAAGGATCCCCCGCGTGGACTCCCCATCCAAATCCCCAGCCTCGATTCGTTGCACAAGTCCGGGACAGGTGCTCTGCAGTAACTCAACGCCTGCGCCAAATCTTTCAACAACAGAAGCATATAACGCGCCCTGGAATGTCGCGGGGGTTGCCAGCACGCCCACAACACCTGTTTCTGTATGCTCAGCCGCCGGTTTAATGGCTGGCTCCATGCCGACAAAGGAAACGGCTGGGAATTTCGCGCGCAAATATTTCAACGCCGCCGCAGATGCGGTGTTACATGCCACGACGATTAATTTTGCATTTTGACTTAACAGAAACTGCGTAATCCCCTCTGCAAAACTCTGTATCTGCTCCAGCGGACGCGGCCCATACGGAACGTGTCCCTGATCGCCAAAATAGATGATCGCTTCGCCTGGCAATTGCGCGCGCATGGCGCGCAAGACGGAAAGTCCGCCCACGCCAGAGTCAAACACACCGATGGGATTGTTTTTGAAAGACATAAGGAAAATGATAATTCAAATGCATAAACTCAGCAAATCACGGGTTGTATATGTCGTTGCGAGCGAAGCGAAGCAATCTCCCAATTTTCATGCGATTTTCGGCTAATTCTGTCGCGAGATTGCTTCGGTCCCCTTCGGGAGTACGCTGCCTCACAATGACATTAAATTCGTAATTTACTGAAACTACAAATTACTTCTCCGCCGAGCCTACAAATTTCCCAAACAACCTGCGCGTCGGCAATTGATCTGTCAGCCATTCGGGATGCCATTGCACAGACATGCCAAAGGGATGATCGGGCAATTCAATCGCTTCAACCAATCCATCCGGCGCGTAGGCTGCAATGCGTAAACCGGGCGCAATATCCTTCACCCCCTGATGATGCAGGCTGTTCACTTTGAGGGACGGTTCCTCGACCACTTCCGCTAGGCGCGTGCCTTCTTCGATCCTCACTTCATGCACAAGAAATGTTCGCATGTCGCCGGGATAGGAATGGTCAAGCGAGTTTGGAATCTGGTCTTGAATGTGCGTGTACAACGTCCCGCCGAGCGCCACGTTCATCACCTGACAGCCGCGGCAGATGCCGAGAAAAGGCTTGCCGTCTGAGGCCGCAGTGCGGAGCATGCTCAATTCAACAGAATCCCGCAAAAGGTCCACGCCATCGATGCGGGGATGCGGATCGCCGGGGGAATACTCGAGGGCAATGTCCCCGCCGCCTGAGAATAATATCCCATCGAGGCGGGAATACAGAGCATCCCATCCACCTTCAGCCAGCATGGACGGGATCAAGACCGGCGCACCGCCCGCCTGCATAATGGCGCGGACGTAAGACTGCATCAAATACACGGTTGGATGACCATCCGCGTTTTTGCCTTGATTGGTTGTGATGCCGATAATGGGGTGAGACATGGCAACTCCATAAACAAAAAGACCCTAAAGGCTGAAGACCTTCAGGGTCTTTCCAGGAACCCTAGTCGAATTTTTGTTTGAGGCGGGCACTCTTGCCGGTGCGGTCGCGCATGAAATACAACTGCGCCCTGCGGACAACATTGTGCCGTTCGACCACGACCTTGTCAATGCGCGGGGAGCGAAGCAGGAAAGTACGTTCGACGCCGATGCCGTTGCTTGCCATGCGGCGGACGGTGAAAGAGGCTTCGTTGCCGCTCTTGCGTAAGCGGATCAGAATGCCTTTAAATTCCTGAATACGCTCGCGTTCGCCTTCCTTGATCTTAACATGCACGCTGACTGTATCGCCAGGCTGCAACTGCGGGATTTTTTCATTCGGGGCGGCCTGTACGGCCTTGATAAAATCAGTCATTCTCGGTCATCCTTACATTCAATGGGTATGCTCACTTTCAACGCGACATTGAATTATAGCACGCATTTTCGGGTGCTACAAGGGCAGGATTCAATGTTTCGGTTTTTGGAAAACCCGGAGGTCTTTTTATTTCCTGGGCTATAATTTTTTAACGAACGTATTGTCATTCAAAGAGCGACCCATGAAATGGACTGAAATTCGTGAAAAATATCCGGAGAAATGGCTTTTAATCGAAGCCTTGATAGCGCGGCAGATACAGGTCACGATGTTTGGGTGTGGAGTTGGAAGGTTTGAAGGTTGGGAAGTTGATCAACACTTAGTGGAAAAAGCCAAATGGGAAATGACTGGATTAAAATTGGAACATTGAGATCAAAAAGAGAAACCCATGCTTAAAACAGGACAAGTCCTAAACAACCGTTACCAAATTCATGCCGTGCCTGGACAAGGCTGATTCGGCGCGGTCTATAAGGGCTGGGACGATAACGTGCAGAGACATTGCGCCATCAAGGAAAACTTGCAAGTGATGCCCGAATCACAGAAGCAATTCAAGCGCGAGGCGGTCATGCTGGCAAACTTGAATTGCCCTCTTTACATCACAGGACGATTCGCAAAGACTCAAAAGTTTTGCTTATGCTATACTTAACGCATGAACGAAAACAACTTTCCCCGATTGGATAAAACCGTTTTCTCGGTCGTCTCATTGGAAGAAGCCGACAATGACGAGGTGGAATTTTGGCTTTCCAAAACGCCTTATGAACGACTGGACGCATTGGAAACTTTGAGGCAAATTTTCTATGGCTATGATCCGACTACCACCCGACTTCAAAGAATTTTTGAAATTGCTGAAAGAGCATGATGTTCGCTATTTGTTAATCGGCGGCTATGCGGTGAACTATTACGGATATATCCGCGCCACTGGCGATATGGATATATGGATTGCCATTCACCCTGACAATGCTCATAAAATAGTCGCTGTTTTGAAAGTCTTTGGATTTGACCACCCCGACCTAAACGCCGATCTGTTTTTGCATGAAAATAAAATCCTGCGCATGGGCGTTCCGCCCGTGCGGCTTGAAATCACGACATCCATCTCAGGCGTTGAATTTGATGAATGTTATCAAGCGCGGGTTGTTGACGAACTGGACGGCGTTGAGGTCAACTTGATTGATTTGGAAAACCTTAAGAAAAACAAGAAAGCAAGCGGCAGACCTAAAGATGTGACGGATTTCAAAAAATTGTCTTGATAAAAATGAAAACGTATGCTTAAACAGGGACAAGTCCTAAACAATCGTTACCAAATTCATGCCGTGCTTGGACAAGACGGATTCGGCGCGGTCTATAAGGGCTGGGACGATAACATACAAAGACATTGCGCCATCAAGGAAAACCTGCAAGTGGGCAGAGTATAATTTGACCATGAAATGCCTAATCTGTAAAAACGGAGAAACCCAATCTGGCTTTGCGGTGGTCACATTGCAGAGACAAGGGAATACGTTGGTCATTAAAGACGTGCCAGCCGAAATTTGCGAAAACTGCGGAGAGTATTATTTATCGGATGAAGTGGTGACTGAGGACTTCGCCGTAAACCACGATATTTGCAGGTAAAGTTGGAAAGTTGGAAGGTTGTATAATTGATGTAGAGGTAACCCATGACTACTTTTGAACAGACTCTTCTCCGTGAAGTTTCCACATTACCAGAATCCCGCCACGCGGATGTGCTGGCATTTATTCGTTTCCTGAAAATCAGCATGATAGATGATGATAAACTGGAACGCGAATACGATGAAGCCATCAAAGACGCCCGCGCCACTGCAAAATTGTATAACATCACCGAGAAAGATATTGAGGATGAAATTCGCGCCGTGCGGGACGGCAAATGAAGCGCGTTGTACTTGACACGAATATATTTGTGTCCATTGCCCTAGGCGGACAAGTCGGCAAAATTAACGACAAATGGAAAGCAGGGAAATTCATTCTCGTCGTTAGCGAAGACATTGTGTCCGAATATTTGGACGTTTTACAAAGACCAAAATTGCACCTGAAATCCCGCACAATCGCAACCATCGTAAATCGTATCTATCGTAAAGCAGAGTTTGTAACGCCTGAAGAACATGTCTCTGTAGTTCAAGCCGACCCAACGGATAACAAATTCATCGAAGCCGCGCTTGCGGGAAAAGCAGAAACCATCGTCGGCGGCGACAAACATTTGCTTGATCTCATAGAATTTCAATCCATTCCAATTATTACTGCGCGCGAATTCATTGAAATGCTTGAAACGCCATGACCACCAAGTTTTTTATTTCAAACGCAACGAGTTTCCATCTCCCTGTTGGAAGGTTGGAAGGTTTGAAAGTTAGCGAAACGGTAAGGTTGTATAATTGAAGCAGAAGAGAAAGGAGTAACTAATGGTTACCCGCGAACTGGTAAAAGCAGAGATTGAACGGTTGAATCGAAAAGAACTTTCCGAGGTGTATGAGTTCATCAAACAAAAGTTAGTTCAGCCAAAATCGAAGTCAAAGAATAAAAGTTTGATGGCCAACCTGAAAGCCATCAAAATTGACGCGCCTGAGGACTTCGCCGTAAACCACGACCTTTACATGACGGGGGAAAAACGTGCCTGAGCGCACCTTCATAGGCACAGGCTTCGTGATTGCGCTGATCAACGAGCGCGACCGCTACCATGAACAAGCACAGGCATTGGCTGACCAGTACGACGGTCAGCCAATGCTGATTACGGACGCTGTTTTTCTCGAAATCGGAAATGCTCTCGCTCATGGATTCAAAGCGGAAGCGGGTAAGATCATCGCCAATTTCCTGGCTTCAGACGAAGTAAAAGTTGTGAGGCTTTCCACGGAATTGTTCGACAAAGCCTTTGCCCTGTATCAAAAATATCAGGATAAGGAATGGAGCCTGGTGGATTGCATCTCTTTTGTCGTCATGCGGCAGGAGAAAATCTCTCGGGCATTGGCGTTCGACCAACACTTCGCGCAAGCAGGATTTGAAGCGTTGATGTGGGTGTAAAATGTACCGCCGCCAAACTCGTCCGCACGCAAACCATGATTTCACTTTGGCAGCGCGCCTGGGAAGTGGCCAGCCAGAACCCTGAACAGAGACTTTTGCTTTCCGCGCAGGCAAAGAATTGGTCAGATAAAGCAATGGATTTTTCGGGATTGGTTTGATATCAGATTTCTCATGACCGCCTACCACTCCATTCCAAATGCAACGAATCCCCTCTCCCGCTTTTGGGAGATCGCGAAGCATCCCGAAGGGAAGGTTAGGGAGAGGGCAAAAGCCGCCGCAGTTTCTACAGACAATGTAATTGAAACCATACGATTGATCGCGCGGCAGATACAGGTCACGATGTTTGGGTGTGGGGTTGGAACCTTGGAAGGGCTTGCCCTGAGCTTGTCGAAGGGTTGAAGGTTGAAAAGTTAAAGGAAGTCGTATAATAAGAACATTGCTCGGGGGAATCCCCCGCCGAAAACCAACATGCCAACCACCACCCTCTCCACCCTTGAAAGTCACCTTTGGGAAGCCGCAAATATTCTGCGCGGCTCTCCTGTAGACCGTATCGACTGGAAGAGTTACATCTTGACGTAAACTCAGCCACATGCCCCTTGATAAGAAGTCCACCCCTCCTCAAAACAAAAGCGTCTCCATCGGCGGAGACGTTGTGGACAGCACTGTCATTGTCGGGGACAATAACGTTGTCAACAAGACGACCATCATCCAAAAATTCTTCAACATCTTTAAAAGCGACACTGAAAGCATGGAGCAGCGCAACCGCCGCATCCTGCTCAACCACGTTGAAAACGCATGGATCAAAGGCGTGCTGGACGCATCCCTGCATGGCGCAGCCCTATTAGACTTGGGAATTAAACAAGACCCCGAAGCGGTGACAAAATATCCGTGGGCGATCAAAAAAGAATCAACTGATGAAACCCTTCCCGCAGGGATATCCATGCTGGAGATTTTCGATTCCATCGGCATGGGACGTTCCCTGTTGATTCTCGGCGCGCCTGGCTCAGGCAAGACGACCATGCTGCTGGAACTCGCCCGCCAGTTGATTCAACACGCAAGAGAAGATGTCACCTATCCCATCCCGATGGTGTTCAACCTCGCCTCGTGGAACGAAAAACTCACCCTCGCCGATTGGCTGGCGCAGGAATTGAACAACCTGTACAGCGTCCCTCGCAAGACCGCGCCTGATTGGGTGAAGGGCAATAAATTACTTTTGCTTTTGGACGGCTTGGACGAAGTGCAGCAGGAAAGCCGTGCCAAGTGCGTGGACGCGATCAACGCATTTAGAAAAGAACACGGACTGACCTCCCTTGCCGTGTGCAGCCGCAGTCAGGATTACGCAGACCTCAACGCGAAATTATCCTTTGAGGGCGCAATTGAGGTTCAGCCGCTGACACAGGAACAGATTACCGAATTCTTCAATCGCTTTGGAAAAGAAATGGCAGGTATTAAGCAGGCGCTTGAAAAAGATAACGCCCTGCGTGAAATGGCAGAGACGCCGCTGTTTTTGAGCATTATGCTCATGGCTTATCGGGATAAACAGGATGTAGATATTTGGGTATCACAAGACGAAAAAGTGCAACGCAAACATCTTTTTGATACTTACATTGAGCGTATGTTTGAACGGCGTTCAGAAAATGCGATTTTCAAAAAACAGAACGTTTTACATTGGCTCTCTTGGCTGGCTAAAAGATTGAATTGGAACAGTGAAACCGTATTTTTGTCTGAGCACATGCAACCTGATTGGTTGAGCACTGATATAGTAGTAAGATGGTACGGACTCTGGTCAAGAATTGTCTCAGGGTTAATTGTCGGCGTTATACTGGCTTCGTTTATTGGACAAATACACTGGCTGTTAGACGGAGTTGTAATTGGTTTGCTTTACGGCATAGTAGGTGGCTTATCTTTTCATAGCAAATTTATGTTTTCTGCGAGAGCCAATCTATTGAAATCAAGGGTAATTGTATTTTTTGTAATCGCATCCCTAGGTGGATTATATTCTGCCATGGCTTATATATTTCGATTTTACCCATTTAAGGCTGAGGCTAGTTTGCTACCAGAAATATATTCATATATATTATTAAATAGTCTTACGGATGGAATTTTTTACGGTTTTGTAGGTGTAATTTTTTACGAGATCGTTAATGGAAGTAGAACTGCCACAAATGATATACAAACCGTCGAGGCGCTGAAATGGTCATGGAAATCAGCATACCAAGGCATAATTAGTGGTGTGGGCATTGGTATCATGATTGGGTTTACTTACGGTTTTATTCTTGGTATTATATTTTTTATATTTGAAATGATTGTCGTTCCACAATATGGTTACAACTTTATTGATGGTGTAATGGTAGGTACGCGAATCGGTTTGTTTTGCGGGTCATCATTTGGAATTGGGGTTCAGTTACGAAAGAAATTGATAAGCAAAGAATTAGAGAGGAAAAATTATGTGAATCAAGGTATCTGGCTATCTTTAAGAAACGGTGTCCTGGTTGGCTCGATAATTACAGGTTTCAACACAATAATATTTATGTCTTATGCAGTTATCGCCTCAGCAAGATTTGGTGCTGCACGGTCATTCGTTTCTTCAGCGCTTGATCTAAATACAGCTTTCCTGTGGGGGATAAGTAGTGGAATTGTTTTGTTTTTATTTTTCGGTGGATACACAGTCGTTCAACATGTGATTCTGCGTTTTTTCTTATGGAGAGATGGTGCTATTCCTTTAAAGTACATCCCCTTCCTCAACCACTGCGTTGACCTGATCTTCCTGCGCCGCGTCGGTGGCGGATATATCTTCGTCCATCGCCTGTTGATGGAACACTTCGCTGAAATGTACGTGGAAACCCCAACCTCAAAGGGAAACAAAAAATGATCCATCCAAACTCTTGTCACATCAGCAACAAGTTCTCCCCTTTAGGGGAGATGCCCGAAGGGCAGAGGGGTTCCCATGGCGCGTGACGAAGCCTATTACCAAGCAGAAAAGAAAATCGAAGAAGCCCTGAAATCGGGCGCAACGGAACTTGATTTAAGTGTCAAGTGGAATGATGAGAAATCTCCCCAACTTTATGAACTACCAGAATCCATTGGGCAACTCGTGCAGTTACAATCTCTTAATCTCTCCAATAACAAACTACTAGTATTGCCAGAGTCTCTCGGCAATCTCGTACAGTTGCATTCACTAAACCTCTCAAGAAACAAAGTGGTTATTTGGCCAAAGTCATTATCAAATCTTGTCAAACTAGAGAATTTGAATTTGAGTTTAATGGCGCTAAAAAACCTGCCTGAATGGGTGCCTCATCTTACTCAATTACGAAACTTGGATATATCTAGCGGAATACTAATTCAGGAAATGCTCAGATTAGTGCCTGGATTATTGGCCTTATCTATTTTTTCCCTTCCAGCACTTTTTGCAATTAGCGCATTGGGCGTGGTAAGTGTAAAAGAAATGTCGTATATTAAAAATTATCATAATCAAATAACTGTCTTGCCTGATTCCCTGAGTGGACTCAAGCATTTAGAATCATTAAATGTTTCAGGAAACCTCATAAAAACATTGCCAGAGTCGATGGCTCAGTTAGAGCGATTAAACAAACTTAAACTTGACTACAACCCTCTACATCCCGAACTTTCCGAAGCCTATAAACAAGGTGTTAACGCTGTCAAAGTTTATCTGCGTGCCAAAGCCAAATCGCAAGTTAGCCTCAATGAAGCAAAACTAATTATTGTAGGTGAAGGGGAAGTAGGTAAAAGTTGTTTGCTTAGCGCATTGCATGATGAACCATTTGTTCAAGGATTGTCTTCTACACATGGCATTGATATTAAGTCTATCAAACTCACCGCTTCCTCCTCCCAAACCTCCATCACCCTCAACGCCTGGGACTTTGGCGGACAGCGTGTATACCGCCCCACGCACCAGTTATTCTTCAGCGCGCCTGCTGTCTATCTCGTCGTGTGGAAGCCGCGCGAAGGTTCGCAGGCGGGACAGGTCAAGGAATGGATTCAACTCGTCAAACGCCGCGAGCCGAGCGCGAAGATTCTCGTCGTCGCCACGCATGGCGGACCGCAACAGCGTCAGCCCGATATTGACCGTCAGGAACTGTGGGATTTGTTCGGCAAAGAAACCGTCGTGGACTTTTTCTTCGTCGAAAGCAAACCCGACGCGCAGGGCAACCGCAAAGGCATTGATGAACTCAAAAGCGCCATTGCCCAGGTCGCCGCGAGCCTGCCCGAAGTCGGTCGCTCCGTGCCAAAGAGTTTTGCCGATGTCCGTCAATCCCTGCAAGCCAAGGGCGCGCCCTATCTGCCTTTGCGTGAAGTCCTCGACATCTGCCGCGCCCACAACATGGATGATGAAATCGCGCGGCTCTTCATCACCATCTCGCACCGCCTCGGTCATCTCACGCATTACGCAACCGACCCGACCCTGCGCGACGTGGTCATCCTCCGTCCCGACTGGCTCGCCACCGCCATGAGTTACGTACTCGACGACGAAGCGACTCGCGCCGCGCACGGCTTGGTCAAATTCTCGCGCCTCGCTCAATTATGGGATGACAAAAACCGCGCGGCGGATTCCCGCTATCCTGCGACTCTCCACCCGATTTTTCTCCGCCTGATGGAGCGCTTCGATCTTTCCTACCGTGTGGCTGATCTTACAGCCCATGGTAGGGGCGACTCTCGTGGTCGCCCTTCCGATGACCCGATCAGTCTCATCGGTCAACTCGTCCCCGATATCCGCCCGCAGAATATTTCCGCCGCGTGGAAATCCTCTCCCGTGTCTGGCGATACGACGGGTGACGTCGAGCAAACGCAGATCTGTCACATCGTGGACGCAAGCAACGGTCAATCCGCCAGCGCGGAAGGATTGTTCTACCAGTTGATCGTCCGCCTGCATAAATATTCCCTCGGTCGCGCAGATTACAACGCCAGCGTCCACTGGCAGCGCGGGCTGGTACTGGAGGATGAATACAAAAGCCGCGCCTTTCTTGAACATGTGGGCAACGACGTCCGCATTACCGTCCGCTCGCCGTATCCCGAAGGACTGCTCGGCATGTTGACCCGCGAAGTGAAATTCCTCGTCGAAAGTTTTTGGGAAGGCTTGCGTTGTGACGTGATGGTTCCCTGCATTGAACCCTGCGGAAAACACACGCCTGGCACGGGACTATTTGAAGTTGAAAAACTGATGGACAGCAAACGCAAGAACAGGCACGAGTTTCCGTGTCCCGTTTGCACCGAATGGCAAAACATTGACGCGCTTCTTCGTAACGCGCCAGCCGCCACACAGTCAATCTCGCTGGTTGATTTGCAATCCGAATTTGCCGCCATCAAAGACAAACTGGATGAAGTCAACGTCACCTCGCGCCGCATTCTCTCCCAAGTGGATAAAACTTACACCGACCTCCTGCAAGTCCTCACCGACGAAGCCAAAGAAGGTCCGCGCCTGTTCAGTTTCTTCCCCATTGACCGCAGCGCGTTCAATCCCAAAACGTGGATTCGTGAAAAGTTCCGCCTCGTCTTATGGTGTGAACATTCGCGCCTGCCACTCCCCGTTTTGAACAATGGCGACATGAAGAAAGGCGTCTACGACCTCGAACTGGAGCACGAATGGTTCAAGAAAGCCAGTCCTTATCTGAAATTCCTGACAGGCACGCTGGGCATGGTGCTTCCCATCGCCTCCTCCGCCATCAAACTCGCGCTGGATGAAACCGCCTACAAACTCATCGAAGAACAACTCGACTTCGGCAAATCCATCATTGACGCAACCCTCGGCGAAGGTGGAAAAGTTTCCGACTTCCTCGGCACAGCGGATTCCACCAATCTCGAACATGGCGTCGCCCTCCGCAGCGATGGCTCGGCACTGCGTGAACTCCACGCCCTGCTCAAAGCCAAAGACCCTGGCTTCGGCGGTCTCGTCCGCGTAATGAACAAACGCCAGGAGTTCCTCTGGGTGCATGAGCAGTTTGCGGGTGAGTATTAGGATATGGGTGACATCTCCACAAATCTGCTTCCTAAATTGGTAATCTACCAATGATAACAAACGCAACAGATTCCCCTCTCCTATTTGGAGCGGGGTTAAGATAAGATACAAGGCAGGACAGTTCCTCAAAGCCGCACCAGATTCAACTGAGCAAGCCGTTGAGATAATGAAGTTAACATCAAGGCAGATTGAAGTGAATGTTTTCGCAAGTGGAATCTAAAAGTTGGAAGCTTTAAACCCTGATAAGTTGATGGATATAGTAAAGGACCAACATTATGAAGTCGCCTGATCAGTCACATATCGTAGACTTAATTTACCTTACCAAGAAACATGGGCCCAAAACTCTCGACTTGAGCAATAAATCACTTACAAACATACCTCTTGATGTATTTAAGTTAACACAACTTGAAAATTTAAATATAGGTGGAAACCCTCTTAAAACTATTCTTCCAGAAATCCGAAACCTTTTCAATTTAAAAACTTTGGATATTCATGGTGCTAATATCAAAAATTTACCTGTCGAAATAGGTGAACTAAGAAAACTAGAGCATCTAGACCTAAACGGCAATGAACTGAAAGAGCTACCGTTTTTCATTGGACATCTCAGCAAGCTTCGCAATCTTTTAGTAGTAAACAACCAAATCAAGAATATTTCAGATGGGCTAGTTGAGTTGAGAAATCTAACAAATTTGGATCTCCATGGAAACAACCTTACAGAAATTGATTTTCAACTAGGGAGATTGGTCAACTTAGAGAGATTAAACTTAAGTGATAATGCATTAATTACATTTCCTTCTTCGATATGTTCTCTTGCAAAGTTGACAGACCTTCGAATCAGTCACAATAAGATAAGAGAGCTTCCGAAACAATTTCGATCAATGAGATCGCTAAGATATTTTGATTTGGGTAATAATAATCTAATCTTCTTGCCAGAAGAAGTAGGGGAACTAAGCCAGCTGAAAACATTAGATATAAGCAACAATAAAATAACCATTCTTCCACAATCAATTGCACAACTCGATCTAAAGAAGCTAAATATTTCAGGTAACCAAATTCCTATTCCACCAGAAATTATAGAAAATGCCGAGAATCCCCAATCAATATTCAAATATTATTTCAAACTTCAAACAGAAACACACCATTCGCTTCTTGAAGCAAAAGCACTTGTTGTCGGGCAAGGTTCAGTAGGCAAAACATCCCTTATCTTCCAAATTCTCTATGGCACGTTTGAACAGAACCAAAACAAAACGGAGGGAATTAACATTAATCAGTGGCAGGTTGAGGGGAAGCAGAATCGAGAGCGTGAACAGCAATCGGAAATCGAAAAACGTAAATCTGAAATCAAACTGAACATCTGGGATTTTGGCGGGCAGGAAATCATGCACGCCACACACCAATTCTTCCTCACCAAGCGCAGTCTGTACCTCTTGGTGATTGACTCCCGCTTAACTCAGGAAGAAAACCGTATCGAATACTGGCTCAAAATTATTCAGTCTTTTAGTGACGAGTCACCTGTTCTGATTGTTGGCAACAAAATTGACCAGCACCCGCTCGACATTGACCGCACAGGCTTGCAAAAGAAATATCCCAACATTGTCGGTATCATCGAAACCTCCGCCGCTACAGGCGCAGGTATTGAAGAACTCAAAGCCGCCATCACTGAGCAGGTCAACAACCTGCCGCACATCCGCGATTTGCTGCCTGAAACCTGGTTCACCGTCAAAACTAAACTGGAAGAGATGGGAAAAGGGACTAATTTTATTTCGCATGATGATTACGACAAATTATGCGATAACAACGATGTTCATGACGAAGTCAGTCAACACACATTGATTGGTTTTCTGCACGATCTCGGAGTGGTTTTATATTTTCAGGACGATCCTCGCCTCGAAGCGCTCGGCATTCTCAATCCGCAGTGGGTCACGAACGGCGTATACAAAATTCTCAACTCGCATACCTTATTCCAAAACAAAGGTGTGCTCACCACATCCATGCTCGATGAGATTCTCAATCTGCCCGAATATCCCCGCGGCAAACGGCTCTTCATCGTGGACATGATGAAAAAGTTCGAACTGTGCTACGACATCGAACCCGATAAAACCTTCCTCGTCCCCGACCTGCTCCCCAAAGACGAACCCGCCGAACTGAAATTCAACGGCGTCCCTGCCTTTGAGTATGCCTATCCCGTTTTACCCTCCAGCGTCATCACCCGCTTCATCGTCCGCATGAATCAGAAGATTGAGGATGGGTTTGTCTGGCGTACAGGTGTTGTTTTGAAAATTGGCGAAAACGCCGCCCTAGTCAAAGCCGACATTGAAGACCGCAAAATCACCATCGCCATTGACGGTCTCGAACACACCCGCCGTGACGCCCTGTCCGCGATACGGTATCAGTTGGATGAGATACATGGGTCTATTAAGGGGTTGAATCCGCAGAAGATGGTCCCGATTCCCAACGCACCCAATGCTGAACCAATTGAATACGATTATCTACTCATGTTGGAGCGTGAAGGACAGGAAACACACTTGGTCAAAGATGGCAATCGCCTGGTCAAGATCAACGTGCGCGAAGTTCTCAGCGCAATCGAAAACGAATCCCAAAGAAAAGAAATTGGAGGCAACGTGACAAACATTTATATTGGCGGTAACGTACAAGGCAGTAACATCATTTCTGGGGACAACAACGTAGTGACACAAAATATTCGGGACAGTTTCAACAAAGCAGAATCGGCAGATATCCAAGCTGAACTCAAGGAGACCCTGAAGCAGCTCGCCACGGCTGTGGATGCTATGAGCAAGTCCCTGCCTACAGAGCAAGCCATAGAAGTCACAGAGGATTTGGGTAAGTTGGTTGATGAAGCCACCAAACCCAAGCCGAATAAGAAATGGTATTCGGTGAGCATCGAAGGCTTGATCAAAGCCGCAGAAAATTTGGATAAACTGGGCGAGCCTGTGATTAATTTGTCGCGGAAGGTGCTGTCCCTGCTGACGGGTGGCGTGATTAAGTGATGAGGTGTAACGACATCGTCCGCCAAATCCACATCCACGGAAATGTTGAGAGTAGCAATCTAATCGTCGGGGATGACAACAAATCCCAAAATACAACTTCTGTGGCGAAAAAACCGAAGAAAAGATAAAATCAGGCCCTGAACGACGCTCCTTCGCCAAAGGTGATCGCATAAAGAACTGACAGACCATTTAGTGTGGCATAACGCCACACGAATTATGTATCACGCACTAAACACATCCTACACTCGAAACGGAGATAACACAAATGGAATTCCCAAAACAAGCACAAGCAGTCATCATCGGAGGCGGTGTCGGCGGTGCCAGCATTGCCTACCACCTGACCCTGATGGGCTGGAAGGATGTCGTCCTGATCGAACGACATGAACTCACAGCAGGTTCCACATGGCATTCAGCGGGGCTTGTGGGCCAGATGCGCTCGGACGCGAATCTGACGCGTATGATGCACTACAGCACCGACTTGTATCGCAAACTCAAAGCCGAAACCGGCGTGGATACTTCCTGGCGCGAAGTCGGCGGTTTGCGCCTGGCTTCCTCCGCCGAACGCATGGAGGAGAATAAGCGCCTCGTCGGCATGGCGCGTTCCTTTGGCGTGCCGATGGAATTGATCTCGGCACAAGAAGCGCAAAAGATGTTCCCACTGATGAACATTGATGGCGTAATGGGCGCGGCATATACGCCCAACGATGGAAGCATTGACCCGACAGGCATGACCAATGCAATGGCGGCTGGCGCAAAGAATCGCGGCGCCAAAATCTTCACAGACACAAATGTCGAAGGAATCATCGTGAAGAACGGGCGCGTCAGCGAGGTGGTAACCGATAAAGGTACGATCAAGACCGAGGTCGTGGTGAACGCTTCCGGCATGTGGGGACGAGAAGTTGGAAAAATGGTCGGGTTGAACCTGCCCGTTGTCCCGATGGCGCATCTTTACATCATGACAAAACCGATCGAAGGCGTTACGCACAGTTTCCCCAACCTGCGCGACCCCGATTTGTTGGTCTACTGGCGTGAGGAGGTCGGCGGTTTGGTGACCGGTGGTTATGAACGCCAGCCTGCCACCTTTGGTTTGACTGGCATTCCTAAAGATTTCAAATATCAACTTCTTCCCCCCGATTGGGATCGCTTCTCGCCATTGATGGAAAACTCCATCCGCCGCGTGCCGGCCGTTGAAAATGCAGAGATCGTTAAACTACTCAACGGTCCCGAAGGCTTCACACCCGATGGCGAATTCCTGCTTGGACCGACATCTGTCAAAGGCTTCTGGGTTGCGTGCGCATTCTGTGCGCATGGTCTCGCGGGAGCGGGCGGCATCGGCAAGGTGATGGCGGAATGGATCATTGACGGCACCCCGGAATGGGATATGTGGCGGCTCGATGTACGCCGATTTGGCCCCAATTGCGACAGCCTCGATTATACGGTTGCGCGCACGATTGAAACATACACCCAATATTATGATATCCACTTCCCCGGCGAAGAACGCATCTCGCGCCGCGGCCAGCGCCTCTCACCCACCTATTTCCGCCTGCGCGACCTGCGCTGTTCCTTCGGTGAAAAATTTGGATGGGAGCGCCCGAACTGGTTCAGCGCCTATGAAGAAAAAGCGACTCACGGCCATGAACCGCGCGGCTGGGCGCGCCATAGTTGGTCACGCGCCATCGGATACGAACACCTGATGACACGCGAGAACGCGGGTCTCTTCGATGAAACATCGTTCAATAAATTTGAAGTGAGCGGACCCGGTGCGCTGAAGTTCCTCAATTATGTCTGCGCCAACGAGATTGACGTGCCCATCGGCACGGTCGTTTACACACAATGCCTCAACAAGCGCGGCGGCATCGAATGTGACTTCACCGTTACGCGGCTTGGCGAAGGACGCTTCCTCATCATCACCGGCACGGCGTTCGGCCAGCACGACAGCTCGTGGCTCTCGCTCCAAATGCCCGATGATGGTTCCGTGACAATTGAAGATGTCGGTTCTCAATACGCGTGCATTGGCTTGTGGGGACCGAAGGCGCGCAAGATTTTGGAGAAGGTGACAACGGACGATGTTTCGAATGCAGGCTTCCCCTACATGACTGCGAAACACATCACCGTTGGCGACGTCCCCGCGCTCGCTTCACGCGTGACCTATGTGGGCGAACTTGGATGGGAGTTTTACTGCCCGATGGAATATGGTCTGCGACTCTGGGATACGCTGTGGGATGCCGGTCAACCCGATGGACTGGTCGCGGCTGGTTACAAAGCTATTGACACATTACGCCTTGAAAAAGGCTATCGCTATTGGAGCGCGGAAATTTCACCCGATTACACTCCGTACGAAGCGGGCCTCGGCTTTGCAGTGAAGTTGGACAAGAAGAGCAACTTTATCGGCAAGGAGGCGCTTGCCAGGCAAAAGAAGGACGGCATCAAGAGAAAATTATGCTGCATGACCCTCGCAGACAGCCGCACGATTGCATTAGGCAAGGAACCCATCCGTACGAAAGACGGCAAGATCCTCAGTTGGGTCGCTTCAGGTGGATTTGGCTATTCGGTCGACAAGAGCATGGCTTACGCCTACCTGCCGATTGAATATTCCAAGCCCGGCACGAAACTTGAGATCGAGTTCTTTGGTGAACCAATGGAGGTTGAGGTAGTTCAGTCTCCGTTGTTGGATCCAAAAGGTGAAAAGATAAAAGCTTAAGTAAGACTTCGGAAGTCTGCCTTAATGCGCCCAGATAGAAGAGTCTTCAATAAGACTTCCGAAGTCTGGGCGCATCCTCCATCCTCCATCCTCATCCTTCATCCCGCGTAGCGATCCTTCATCCTTCATAATTCATAATTCATCCTTATCAATATGCACCCCGATATAAAATACCTCGGCATCGGATTACTCATCGGCATTGGCATAGCCGCCATCGCCATCACAGGGATTTTCTTTGCAGGATTTCTCCCACCGGGGTTATCACCCCTTCCCGATTCTGAAAGTACCGTATTACCACAACCTACCAGCATTCCTTTCATGCCTGCCACGGCAACTATCTTCATGCCTGATTCCACGTTAACGCCGACAAATATCCCCGCGATATCATCAACTCAAATCAACGCGCCGTCCCCCATGCCCACATTGGGCGCGGCTCAATCCATGATAAATGCCGGACAAATATTGCTAATCGGCCCATTATCGGAAGAACAGCAAAAAAGTTTATACGATATGTCCATGGTATATGTCGAGCCAACTACACGCGGTAGTCTGTATCTGTCAAAGGAAATCAACGGGGTGAAATACGGTAACGCAGGCAATACCTGCGGGCCGCTGGCGATAGCGATCCTGCGTGACGCGGGAATTATCAACGAAGATGTTAATGCCCACGATTTCTGGTTGTTGAATCCGGATGTGCCTGCAAACAGGAAAATACTTGAGCAAACGTTCCCATCAGACCGCTTTTTCCATATAGAGACAAGGTATCCGTTCACAAAAATAAACTGGAGCGACTTCCCGCTTATGCCGGGAGACTTCGTTTACATCAAAGCGGGTACGGGCGGAAACTTCGACCACATGTTAACTGTCAACCGCGTGGATAACAGGATGCGTGCCTACGCCGTTTCCAACTATAAAAATGAATACGGGTTTATCATCACTGAAGTATTGCTCTACGATCCAAACGATCCGGGTGCAGGCATCTTTCACACGTGGACCCAGCGGCCGAATCAAGTGCTTGGCTCCACAGGCTTTGGAGGCATCGAAATATGGAGACTCCGTTCACCAGGCCAGTTGGTTGATCCAACTCCGTATGTCCCGCAACAGTAGGGCGGATTGGTAATCCACTTTGTCCCTGGTTGAATTTGCCCAGGATCAAATGCAGAGCGCAGATTACGGATATTTCCAATTCTGCATGCGTACTTAGCGGTAAGGCTCTTTCGGCTCGATCGAGTTAGGTAACAACTTTATACACATATGACCAATCTTGCTAAAGCAATCATCTTCGACTTTGGAAATGTCCTCAGTCTCTGGGATCCATATCAGGTTTACAAAGGCTTCTTCACTAATAATCAAGCTATTGATGCTTTTTTCAAGGAAATCAATTTTTCCGCCTGGAACCTGGAACAGGATAAAGGCCGCTCCTTTGCCGATGGCGTTGCGATACTCTCCGCTCAATTTCCTCATTATTCGCATCTTATTCAAGCCTATCATGAGCGCTGGGAAGAATCAATCGTCGGCTCGATCGAAGGAACGGTAGAGCTTGTCTACAAGCTCAAGCAGGCTAAATATCCACTATACCTTCTTACCAATTTCTCCTCCGAAAAATTCGCGTTGATGCGGCAACGCCATGATTATCTTCAACTATTCGACGACATCATCGTCTCGGGTGAGCACAAGCTGGTCAAACCTGATCCTGCAATTTATCACCTGACATTGAAGCGTATCAACCGGCTCGCGCACGAGTGCATTTTCATTGACGATTCGCTCCCCAACATCGAAACCGCGCGCAGTCTGGGTTTTGAAACCATACACTTCCAATCTCCCGCTCAACTTGAAGCTGACCTGCGGCGGATTCGTGTCCTTCCATAAGCCAGCTAAACCCGCCTAGGATTATCTCCCGACAAATATCACATCGTCAAATCGGAATAGGATAAAAACAGATGGAAACAAACACACTTCTATTTTTCATCATCATACTCATTTTGGCAGGTTGCTCAACCCCGTCTCCTGCCAAACCTACACTGGGCGCGGGGTTTCGATACTCGACCTATGGAGCCGCTGGAAATTCCAACCCTGAATACTGGGCATCTGTCGGAGAACAGATGTCGGCTAAATTCCCAGATTCGCATCTGGAAGCGATCTGGATCATCGGAAATTTTATGGGGGATGGGAAAACTTATCTCTCTTTCCATGCCGAAACAGACGATCCCAATATCACATCCAGCTATGTGGATATGAATGAAGACGCTCTTAACTTGTTCGACAAGAAAGGCTTCAAGATCTGGCTTCAAGTGGAACCCGCCAACGCAGACATGCCCATATTGATCAATCTGATCATGAATCAATACAAGCACCATCCATCTGTGATTGGCATTGGCGTGGACGTGGAATGGTATAAATCGGCTGGCGATCCGCTCGGCACACCGGTCACAGATGAAGAAGCCAAAGCATGGGTTGAAACCATTCGCGCGCATGACCCCAAATACAAAATATTCCTGAAGCACTGGGAAACGAACTACATGCCTCCCACATATCGTGACGGAATTGTTTTTATAGACGACAGCCAGCAATTCACCTCATTGGAAGACCTGGTCAACGAGTTTTCTGCCTGGGGTCAACACTTCAGCCCCGCTCCCGTTGGCTTTCAATATGGTTATCCCGCAGACAAGGTCTGGTGGGAAAATTTACAAGACCCACCCGCAGACATCGGCAGGGCCGTTCTTGAAAAAACACCAAATACAAGCGCCCTGTTCTGGGTTGACTTCACCATCACAGAAATTTTCCCCATTCCATAAATGACGATTCTTGCCGCCCAATTCCTTGAATCCGTTCCCGTAAATCTTACGCCCGTACAAGCGCGTGAATGTCTCAAACGCGCCTTCGGCCTCCTGCCGCTCACACATATCCTGCTCGGCTGGGAAGTTCCTCCAGATATAGAGGCTGCCGTTGCAAAAGAAACTGCCCGCAACGGCGCACAACTCTACCAGTGGCATCCTCTTCTCACCGGAGAAAAAGATTCACCTCTCGCCTGGCACACCGTCAACATGCACGGCAGAGCCATTCCCAGCCACAAGGACTTGCCGGAGTTTACTTTTCTCTGCCCCAAACATCCTGATGTGCAAAGCTTCGTAGTCGCGCGCGTCGATAAAGTAATTAAGCGCGGCATCTATCACGGTTTATTTCTCGACCGCATTCGCTTCCCCTCCCCTGCCGTTTCTCCTGAAAAATTTCTGGGTTGTTTTTGTGACGAATGCCGCCGCGCCGCCAAACAAGCTGGATTCGACCTCGAGCAAATCCGCTGTCAAATCAGTAAATTGCTCACTCATAACGGCGGCCGCATCACCCTTACCCGCGGCCTGTTTGACCGTTACGCAGAGCATGATACTGCCCTTGAGCTCTTTCTACGCTTCCGCGCAGACAGCGTTACCCACATCGTCACCGACATCTCAAAACAACTCACTGCCTCTGGTATGGATACTACTCTCGACTGCTTCTCCCCATCACTGGCGTGGATGGTCGCCCAGGATTTAGGCGCGCTAAATGCTGTCAGCACCTGGACAAAAATAATGACCTATCCACACACCTTCGGCCCCGCAGGACTGCCGTTCGAATTGTTGGGATTGCTGGACTGGCTCGATAGTCAAAATATAGTCAACGGGTCGGATATCTTGCGTGAAGCCTGCGGATTGGATCTTCCACAAACACGCGAAACACTCACCACTGTTGGACTACATCCCAAATCCATCCAAAAGGAAATTGAACTGGGCCGCAGAATGGGCATTACGATACTGCTGGCAGGACTCGCGCTGGTTGACCTGCCCGGCATCAACGTGGTGGACACTGCCGATATCCAAGCCAGCCAATCCGCCGATGGACTGGTGCTCTCATGGGATTTATGGCATATCGCGCCAAAACATTTAATAACAATTTCTCATTACATCAAGTAAAATCGAAGATAATATGTAAATCATCCTGACAATATATGTTGCTGGCTTGGATTGTCAAATCCAAGTCCCAAAAAAGAGTAACGATCATGGACTTAAAATCGCTAACCCAAATCTATATCCCTGCAATCGAAACCGAACTTCAAAAACAGGTGGCACGCCTCGACCAGCCGCACACGCGTCTCTTCCATGAAATGCTCACCTACCATATGGGTTGGACGGGCGAAGGCGCTGGGCCGGAAGCGATCGGAAAACGGATTCGCCCTTTAATGGTGTTACTTACAACTGCGGCAACCGGCGGAAAATGGGAGCATGCCCTGCCTGCCGCGGCGGCTGTAGAGTTGGTACATAATTTTTCACTCGTGCATGATGATATTCAAGACAACTCCGAAAAACGACGCGGGCGATCCACGGTTTGGACATTGTGGGGCGCACCGATGGCCATCAATGTCGGCGATGCATTGTTTGTTATTTCAAATCAAGCGATTATGGATCTGGCAAAAAATTATCAGGCTGAAACAGTCGTGAAAGCCGCAGGCATTTTACACAATACCTGTCTTGACCTGACGCGCGGTCAATTCCTTGATATGTCTTATGAAAAACGAACCGACCTGACCGTTGAAGACTACTGGCCGATGACCTCCGGCAAGACAGCCGCCTTAATTTCTGCCTGCACACACCTCGGCGCGTTGCTTGGCAATGCAGATGAAGCAACGCAAGAGGCCTATCGTGGCTTCGGCCACTATCTCGGCCTTGCCTTTCAAGTGCAGGATGACATCCTCGGCATTTGGGGAAACGAGGCGGTTACAGGCAAATCGGCGGCGGGCGATCTGGTTGAAGGCAAAAATTCCATGCCCATCCTGGTAGGTCTCGGCAAAAAAGGAAAATTTGCAGAGCGCTGGGCCAAAGGGTCGATCAAACCCGAAGAAGTGCAGGAGTTGGCACGCTTATTGGCATCTGAAGGCGGCTACGATGCGTCACACGATGCATCGCGTCAGATGACTGATTTGGCGTTGAATAGTTTGCGTGAGGCCGATCCGCAAGGAGAGGCGGGCGAGGCACTGTTTGAGCTGGCAAACAGGTTGCTTAAACGCGACCAGTAAACGGGTTACGCGTGAAACGGTTTATATCCAGATTTTCAATTTCACTTGACGCTTCCGCATCATCCCGCTATAATTCGCCCGCTTCATCACAAAATTGATCAGAAATTGATCAGACGGGCGAGCGCCCGTCTGATGTATGTAAAAGGAGAACGTAAATTATGACCCCACATCCCAAACGCAAACACTCGAAGGGCCGCCGCGACCGCCGCCGCTCACAAGACGCTTTATCCGCGCTTACGCTCATCGCCTGCGATAACTGCGGTTCGATGCGCATGCACCACACCGTTTGTCCAAAGTGCGGCTTCTACAATGGCCGCGAAGTTATTCCGGTCAAAAAAGAAAAGAAAAAAACCGAGTAGCCATCAACGAGCCGTGACCATCACGGCTCGTTTGTGTTTTAATTACATGAGCAAGACCCTAAAGGTATCAAAAACCTTTAGGGTCTCCAAATCATGGAGACCAAATGAAACTCGATCCTAAAACCACCGCGTTCGTTTTCCCCGGGCAAGGCTCGCAAATTGTCGGCATGGGCAAAGACCTGGCCGCGCAATATCCCATTGCAAAACAAACATTTGATGAAGCGGATTCCATCCTCGGCTTTTTCCTCTCCACGCTAATGTGGTCAGGCCCGGATACGGACTTGAATGACACAGTCAACACTCAGCCTGCGTTATACGTTCATTCACTCGCTTCGTGGAAGACGTTCACGCATCTTTATCCGGACCTCAAACCTGCCGCGCTGGCCGGGCATTCCCTTGGCGAATTATCTGCTCTGGCCGCGGCTGGAGCTTTTTCCTTTGCCGATGGGCTTCGTCTTGTGCGCACGCGCGGCGAGTTGATGAAACGCGCAGGCCTGGCCGCGCCGGGCAGTATGGCCGCCATCCTGGGCGTTGACATTCCCACACTCGATAAAGTCTGTGCGGATGCAAGCACGCCAGATGAGATCGTACAAGTTGCAAATGATAACTGTTCCGGTCAGGTTGTCATCTCTGGCGCGAAGTCTGCAGTGGAGCGTGCCATGACGGGCGCAAAATCTGCCGGTGCAAAGCGCGCCTTGCCATTGGCGGTCAGCATCGCCGCACATTCACCTTTAATGGCTTCCATCCAGGAAGAGTGGAATAACGCCGTACAGTTCGCCGCCTTCAACAATTTCACGACACCCGTGATTGGAAATGTCCACGCCGCGCCTTTCACCGACGCGGCATCTGCGCGCGCCGATATCATGGCTCAAATGCAATCGCGCGTGCGTTGGGCAGACTCGGTCAAGTTCATGGCGGGACAGGGAATTGGGACCTTTGTTGAGGTTGGCTCAGGCACCGTGCTTGGCGGTCTGGTCAAACGCATTGCAGATGGCGCGCTCAGTCTGCCGTTGGGCAATCCGCAAGACTTTACCGGTTTGGAGTAACCATGATGCACAAAGGCAAATTCATGCTCTTCGCATTGTTTCTGCTGGTCGCCGTGCAGGCGTGTGACGCTATGCCAATTGACCTGCCGTTGCCGGTGACGCAGATCCCATTTTATGCATCCGATACGCCTGCGCCTTTTGTTGAAACCATAACCCCAACACCTGTTATCCTTGCTCCCATCACAGATACTCCGCTTGTGATTGAACCGCTTCCTGCAACGGAGGATACACCCGCGCTCCCTGCAACCGACACACCCGCCAGCCCCACGGCAAAGTGGTGGGAAGTCTACTTTACGGACCCGCTAACGATCAACGACCCGAACGTGCTGGCCGGTTCAGTCGAAGAAAAGCTGATTCAATTCATCAATAACGCGCAGACCAGCATTCACATCGCTTCGTTTGAGTTCAACCTTACGCCTGTCGCCGAGGCCTTGATCGCCGCAAAAAATCGCGGCGTGGATGTCCGCTGGGTGACGGATGATGAAAACGGACTAGGCTCTGACGCTCAACCTGGGCGTGGACAATTTGCTCTTTTAACGGGAGCAGGCATAGAGGTCAAGGATGATGCGCCGCGAAATGCCTTAATGCACAACAAATTCTGGATCTTCGACCGCCAGATCGTGTGGACCGGTTCCACAAATATCACAGTCAATGGAATTTTTAAGCAGAATAATAATGTACTGGTCCTCCGTTCGCCTGATGTCGCCTTTTTCTTCGAGCGCGAATTTGACGAGTTGTGGAGCGGACAGTTCGGTCCGCGCGCGCCCTCGACGGTCAATAATCAATGGGCGATTTTGGATGGGACGCCGATACAGGTGCTTTTTTCTGCGGAAGACCATGCTGTAAGTAATTTGATCGCGTTGGTGAATGACGCCAAGACGAGCATTCGTTTCCTTGCTTTTAGCTTTACCGATTATCCTTTAGCCAAAGCGATGATAGACCGCACGCTGGTCGGGGTTGACGTGCGCGGCGTGTATGAGACGTTCGGAAGCAACGGTGTGGGCGCCGAATTGAAAACGTTTTGGTGTGCGCATATCCCTGTGCGGCAGGATGGCAACGGAAGTTTCCTGCACGACAAAATCATCATCATTGACGATAGCATTGTCGTGACAGGCTCTTTGAATTTTTCCTCAAATGCTGATGATGACAACGAAGAGAATGTGGTGATCCTGGATAACCCCGAGATTGCTGCACTGTATTTGCAGGAATTTGACAAGATCTGGAATCAGGCACATGATGTGGAGCCGAACGCTTTTACTTGTGAATAGCGGCACAGGGCTTGTAGTATAATGTCGCCATGAAAACCTTGTCTGACAATTCTATTGTCAGCACCGCCTTGAGCGGTTAGGCGGGTGTATCTGGTTAGGGACTGAGTCCCTGACCAGTTTTGTTTTATCTTCGTCCCCTGGGTAAACCCGGAATGGAAAAGGAATTCAAACATGAAGTTAAGTAAACTCGCGTTAGATATTGCCGAATCGCCGACTTTTGCTTTGAACGAAGAAGCACGCTTGTTGCGCGAACGCGGCGAGCCAGTAATCAATTTGGGGATCGGTGAACCAAAGAACAAGACACCTATTGCGGCTGTGCTGGCTTCGGCAGCAAAGTTGACGAGCGGAGAGGTGAAATACACACCTCCTGACGGCTTGCCTTCCATGAAAAAGGCCGTTATCCGCTATACGGAAGAGAACTACAACCGCCTGGTCGCGCCTGAAAATGTGATCATTACCAACGGCGCTAAGCAATCGCTGTTCAACATTTTTTACAGCATATTGAATCCGCAGGACGAAGTGATCGTGATCGCGCCCTACTGGGTGTCATATCCCGAAATGATAAAAATGTGCCTGGGGATTCCTGTGATCGTTACACCCGAAGACGGCACCTTCACGCCCCGCTTCGAAGATATCGCCAGGGCGGTCACTTCATTAACCCGGGCGATCATCGTCAACAGCCCCAACAACCCGTCCGGGGCAATCTATCCTCCCGAATTGATCGAGAAGATCGTTGATCTGTGTGAACGCAAAGGCATTTACATGATCTGCGATGATATTTATCATAAGTTGACGTTTGATCGCAATGTGGCCGTGCCGGCCTGGCAATTTACGAAAAAAGATGTGGAGAATTCGCATATTATCGTTGTGAATGGCGTGGCAAAGCTTTACGGCATGACCGGTTTTCGGGTCGGCTGGGTAATAGGACCGCGCGAATTAATACGTGTGATGACCAATGTACTGGCTCAAACCACGTCCTGTGTATCGCCGATCGCACAGGCGGCAGCGGAAGGTGCATTAAATGGCTTACAGTCTGTGGTTGAGGCGCTGCGCCTGCAGATCCAAAACAACCGCGATATTGTTTTGCAGGAGTTGCGGACATTTAATGGTGTGCGTTTGATCCCGCCTGGCGGAACATTTTATGCGTTGCTCGATCTAAGAGCGTTCAGTGGAAATTCCGTGGAACTTTCAAAATTCATTTTGAAGAAAGCGCTGGTTGTCACTGTGCCCGGCAGGGAATTTGGAATGGAGGGCCACATACGCATCTCTTTTGCAGGTTCCGTGAAGGATTTGACCGAAGGTATTGCGCGCATCAAATGGACGCTTGACCTGACCTCGCCAAACGAAATCTACATCGGCGACAAGAAAATGATCCGCGATTGGCTATAGGAGCATTACGATGAATAACTTACTTAGTATCAAGACTCCAGCAGAAAGCATCGCGCAACTCCGCAAGGCCGATTATAACCTGTCAAACAATGGTGTCGGCAATTTACGGCTCGCTTATTGGAATTTGGCGACCGAAGCATTGTATGAAGAAGCCATCTTTCGCGGCGAGGGTGTCATGTCAATTGGCGGGCCTTTCGTTGCAAATACCGGCAAACATACCGCGCGCTCGGCGAACGATAAATTTGTCGTTCGCGAAGCAGACTCGGAAGGGAATGTGTGGTGGGGTGTGTATAACCGTCCCTTCGCGCCGGACAAGTTCGAGGTGCTGTATGACCGCATGTTGGGCTTTTTGCAGGGTAAGGATGTCTTTGTCCAGGATGTGTACGCGGGCGCCGATGAAAACTATCGCCTGCCAGTCCGCGTTGTGACACAACTCGCCTGGCATAGCATGTTCGTGCGCAATATGTTCATCCTGCCGGGTTCACTGGAGGAATACAAACGCTTCGTCCCGGACTTTACGATCCTCGCCATGCCCGATTTCAAGGCCTCGCCCGCGGTGGATCACACCAACTCCGAGACCTTCATCTGTCTATCGTTCGCGAAGAAACTGGCGATCATTGGCAATAGCGCCTATGCCGGCGAAATCAAGAAATCCGTGTTCACGATCCTGAATTATCTCCTGCCGCTTGAAGGCGTGCTTTCCATGCACTGTTCAGCAAATGTCAGCCCGCAGGACTCCAATGACGTGGCATTATTCTTTGGATTAAGCGGGACGGGTAAGACCACGCTTTCGGCTGATCCGGCACGCCGCCTGATCGGGGACGACGAGCATGGCTGGAGCGACGACGGTATTTTCAACTTTGAAGGCGGATGTTACGCCAAAGTGATCGGCTTATCCGAATCTGCAGAGCCGGAAATTTACGCGACCACCCATAGATTTGGCACGATCCTTGAGAACGTGCCGTTTGACCCTGTGACGCGCTACATTGACCTGGACGATGACACAATTACAGAAAATACGCGCGCCTCGTATCCGCTTGAATTCATCGACAATGCCATGCCCGAAAAGAAGGCGGGGCATCCAAAGAACGTCATCTTCCTGACTTGCGATGCTTCGGGTGTGATGCCGCCAATCGCGAAGTTGACCATCGAGCAGGCGTTGTATCAATTCATTTCGGGGTACACATCGAAGATAGCGGGAACAGAAGTCGGCTTGGGAAAAGAACCGGAGATCACATTCAGCGCGTGCTTCGGCGGACCCTTCATGGTCCATCATCCGTATAAGTATGCCGAATTGCTCAAACGCAAGATCGAGCGTTACGGCGTGACCTGCTGGCTGGTCAACACCGGCTGGGTGGGCGGACCTTACGGTGTGGGCAAGCGCATCAGCATCAAACACACGCGCGCTTTGTTGAACGCGGCGCTGGATGGTAAACTGGCAAAAGTAAAGTATTACAAAGATCCCGTCTTCGGCTTCGAAGTTCCAAAGACCTGCCCGGATGTACCGGATAATGTGCTCGAGCCGTGGTCATCCTGGCCGAGCCGCGCCGAGTACGATAAGAAATATAAAGACCTGGCGCAAAGGTTCTCAGAGAATTTCAAGAAGTTCGAAGATCAAACACCGCGGGAAGTGATTGAGGCGGGGCCGAGGGTTTGAGAATACAATTTAAAGATGACAGTCACCTTGTTAACAGATCGAGGCAGGCTTCACGGCTTGCCCTGCTTTTTATGACATTTGGTACATGAAATTAGAGGCGAAAAGTTGTATACTAAGGCAACAAGCATCGCCAATTAATCTTTGGCCGTCTAATCCCCCAATTGGGGATGTTGGACGGTTGCCGCCCAAAAGTCCCTTATGCGGCTGCCGCTTACCCTCTGTTGGGTTCTATAATCCTGATATGTATATAAGGTGTTCAGCAGGATGTTTCTGTATATCACCACCAATCAGGGTCTTAAGCCGAACGGTTCGGGTAAACACATAGTTAGGCGCTTATCAAATAATAAAGTCTGAATATGCTAAATCAAAATTTCGTAATAATTGGAACCCTAATCGGCACAGCAGGTGCTTTTGCATATTTATGGGACACAATTAAAGGGAAAGTAAAACCTAATCGAGTCTCTTTTTTGTTATGGGCTATCGCTCCGATGATTGCCTTTGCAGCCCAAATAAAGCAAGGGGTAGGTTTAGAGTCATTAATGACTTTTAGTACTGGTTTTCTGCCTCTTTTAACTTTTATCGCCTCCTTTATAAATAAAAATGCTGAATGGAAAATAACAAAGTTTGATTTAGCATGTGGCTTTTTATCTGTGGTTGGTCTGATTCTGTGGCTAATAACAAAAGTTGGCAATGTAGCGATTTTCTTTAGCATCGTGGCTGATGGTTTGGCTGCGCTACCTACAATGATTAAGGCTTATAAATATCCAGAAACGGAGATTGCATTGCCGTGGTTAGCAACTTGCATTGGGATTACTTTAACATTACTAACTTTAAAGGAATGGACATTTGCCAATAGCGGTTTTATCATTTACATTTTTATTGTGGACTTAATAATTTTTATCTTTGTGCAATTCAAATTGGGAAACAGGATTAAAATATGAGTCTTCAATTCAGCCCGCGCCTAACAAAGCGTGCACCCGACGCTGGGGATTCTGGCGCGATTCCAAGCCTTTTTCTACGCCTCAGCATTTTTCCAGTCGGACGGCGTCCCGCCGCCCGCCCCAGCGCGGGTAACGC
>Ga0315273_10000103_pt1 | contig 70680 bp, 60 predicted proteins | sample YL17G02_0_MG_FD_205753 | JGI IMG/M metagenome (GOLD analysis project Ga0315273, IMG submission 205753) | Sediment microbial communities from Yellowstone Lake, YNP, Wyoming, USA - YL17G02_0 | ecosystem: Environmental > Aquatic > Freshwater > Lake > Sediment | place: USA: Wyoming | collected... | reverse complement strand
CCATGGTGGAACCACACGCGGGCGGGGAGATTGGAATTATTCAGCCGGGTTCTAAACATGGTGAGTATTATCTTGTTGGTCATCCCGGTAATCCAGATAGGGGTATTTGAATGGCAGAGGAATAATATTACCTCAAACGACAACTCACAGGAGCTTTCCGAACAGGCAGTTTCAACTCCTTCAAAAGACCAATTGCCAGATGTCTACTATATTATCCTCGATAGTTATAGCCGTCAGGATATCCTAAAAGACTTCTACCAGCTTGATATTTCCGAATTCGTAGAACAATTGGAATCGATCGGTTTTTACGTCGTGCCTTGTTCTCAGTCGAATTATGGAATCACGGACTTTTCACTGGCATCCTCTCTCAATATGGATTACATAGAGGAGATTGCTCCTCCTCCGGTAAAAAACCAATCCAAATGGCTCCCCCTGGGAGAACCCATAATCCATAGTCTTGTACGGCGAACATTTGAGGAAATGGGTTATAAAACAGTTGCTTTCGAATCCGGCGTCTGGTGGAGCGAGATGAAGGATGCGGACTATTATCTACATGGAGTAAATCATGGCTTTGGAATTCATACTAATTTCTGGCTTCCAAATGGATTTGAAATATTATTCCTCCGTACAACCGCTATGCGGATATTTTTAGAGGCTAGCAATGCTTGGTTGGGCACGTTTTTCGTTGATTCATTGAGGGCGCATGCGCAGTATATAGACTATACTCTTGGTGAATTGGAAAAAATCCCCCAGATTCCTGGCTCCAAGTTTGTTTTTGTTCATTTGATGGCGCCTCATGCACCTTACGTGTTCAATCCGGAAGGCGACTTTATTTTTACTGAGGCAGCAAATCCAGGATATCCAAACGAGATAGAATATCTTAACAAGCGATTGGTGCCGCTCGCTAAAACTATCATAGAAGAGTCCAGCGTTCCACCAATCATTATCTTGCAAGGTGATCATGGTCGTGACACCGAAGCCCGTTTGGCAATCTTTAATGCCATCTATTTCCCCAACAGTGGCGCTGATGTTCTATACCCTACTTTGACTCCTGTCAACACATTCCGGTTGGTGCTCAACGCATACTTTGGCCAAGAATTCCCGCTTCTTCCCGATATTAGTTTTTACTCTGCTTATGGTGATTACTATAACTTTACCGAGGTCAACTATCCCTGCAAAAAGTGAGCCCTTCCTGGTCACAAGTTGGCGCCGCAAGTGGCGGTAGTTGGGCGCCTGCTGGATCGAAGAACACCTGATCATCGACCGGGTCAGATGGTAATCCAGACAGGCCGTATCCGTGAATCCGCGCGGTTTTAAGCGGCTGGTCAATCACCTCCGCATCTCTGATTTTTCATAGGGCGATGGTGTGAAATGTGCCTTTGAGAGCGAACTGCTCTCCCAAGAAAAACTGTGCCGGGTCTAATCAGATGATTGGCGCAGAGAAAGAAGAGGTTCTATGGCTGAGATCAAAATTGGCGATCGTCTCATCGGGGACGGTCATCCCACTTATATCATCGCCGAGATCGGTGTCAATCACAATGGCATCCCACAGCTGGCCTTCGAACTGATCGACATCGCTGCTGGCGCTGGCGTGGACGCGGTCAAGTTCCAGAAACGCAAACTCGATACAATCTACCCCCAAAAATATCTAGATAATGTAAATGCTGGCGAGAAGAGCTTGCGCTACCTGCTGCCGATATTGCAGAGAGTGGAACTGCCGGACAGTACTTATCAGGAAATAGCTCAACATTGCCAAAAGAAAAGTGTCACTTTTCTTTGCACCCCTTTCGATCAGGAGAGCGCCGACTTTTTAGAAACACTGGATGTGCCGGCTTTCAAAGTGGCTTCTGCCGACTTGACCAACCTGCCCCTCATAAATCACCTGATCAAGAAAGGGAAACCGCTCATTCTTTCCACTGGCATGTCCAGGTCGGACGAGCTCGAGTTCACCGTCAAGTATCTGAAGGAACGCAAGGCACAGTTCGCTTTACTGCACTGCAACAGCACCTATCCGGCTGCATTCGAAGACATTAATCTGCGATATATGAACCAGCTGCGCAAGTATGATGTGCCCGTTGGATACTCCGGTCACGAGCGCGGCATTGCCGTTTCCATTGTTGCTTCCGCGCTGGGAGCGAGCATTCTCGAACGGCACATCACCCTTGACCGGGCCATGGACGGACCAGACCACGCTGCGAGCCTGGAGCCGCAGGGATTCGAGAGATTGGTGCGTGATGTTCGCTTGGTGTCCCTGGCACTGGGCACGGGTGAGGAGAAATTCTTCTCGCGCGGCGAGATTCTTAACCGGGAAACCCTGGCCAAGAGTCTCGTGTCGGCGCGCAGGATCGAAGTGGGCGAGACTATCATTGCTGAGATGGTGACGGTCAAAGGACCCGGGCTGGGTCTCTCGCCCCAGCGCTACCCGGAACTGATTGGCAAGCGTGCCGTACGCCTTATTGAAGCTGACGAACCGTTCGTCGAAGGAGATTTGGGTATTCAGCCCGTGCTGGAAACCGAACTTACTTTGCCCATGCAGTGGGGTTTCGCCGTGCGCTTCCGGGATTATGAAGAATTACTGGTTTGCAAACCACGCCTGCTCGAATTTCACTTTACCGACCAGGATTTGAACGAAAAGTACCCCGGGAACGATTTTGACATGCCGCTGGTCGTGCATGCTCCCGAATTCTGGGATCGCACCCTGGTGGATCTGTGTTCAGTGGACGAAAAGCAGCGGCTCGGATCCATCGCCCTGATGCAAAAATCCATAGAACTGGCGCGCACGATGGCGAAACATTTTAAGGGTACTCCGAAAGTCATCGTGCACTCCGGCGGGATGACCCTTGACCAGCCCATTCATGATTCCCGCAAGCTGTACGATAATCTGGGCAGGTCGGTCGAACAGATCGACGCCGCGGGTGTGGAAGTCCTGCTCGAGAACCTCCCTCCCCGCCCCTGGTACTTCGGCGGGCAATGGGTGACCAATGCCTTTATGGATGCCCAAGAGATCCGCAATTTTATCATCCCGCGCGGCTTGAACATCTGCTTCGACACCTCCCACAGCAAGCTCTACTGCAACTGGGCACATCTTGATTTTTACGAGCAGGTTGAGATCCTGTTGCCATATACCCATCACCTGCACATTTCAGATGGGTCAGGTTTGGATGGCGAAGGTCTTCAGATCGGCGAGGGCAATATAGACTGGGTCCATTTCTTCCGGCTGACCAAGGATTATCACGGTACCATGATCCCTGAGATCTGGCGCGGTCACCAGCATGCCGGCCAAGGGTTTCTCCTGGCCATCCAGCGCCTGTCTGAGGCGTATTCCAACGCCCGGGAATAACTAATGATTCTGGGTCAAAAGGTGATCAAGCGATTAATGACAGGGTTCAACAGCCTGGAGAATGACTGGCAGACCATCCATCTGGCCCGGGCGGTGGCAAGCCTGGCGGTTGAAAGACAGGCACAAAAACCAGTCATCTTCTTCAACGCATCCACGCGCATTCGCGGTCACAGCCTGAATGCAGCCTTTTCCCTGTTGGCATCCTGGGCAGTGCGGCTGCAGGGTGTTCCGGTGATCCATTCCATCTGCCAGGCCGGGATGAGCTGCTGCCTCCAGGGCACCAATCAGGATGATATCTACCGGTCCATGCCTTGCCGGCTCTGCCTGCGCCAATCCCGGGTCAATACCACAGCCTCCAGCGTCAGCTATTTTAACTTCCAACGGGATCCCGTACTAACTGCGGCTCTAACCGGCCTGGATATCCGAGCTCTGATCCAATATGAGCATCCTTTCGAGGACGGGAAAATCCCCCTTGGCGAACTGGTCCTGCCCTCGGTCCGCTGGCGTCTGCGCCGGCTGAACCTGGAAGACGACGAGCCGACCCGCTTTCTGATCCGTGAGTTCATCTTGTCTGCCTGGAACATAGTCATTGAATTCGACCGGCTTATCGAGCGGACCAATCCGCAGGCGGTCATCCTCTTCAATGGCCAGACCTTCCCCGAGGCGGTAATCTTCTGGCTGGCAAAGCGGCGCGGTGTGCGGGCCATAACCCATGAAGTCAGCATGTACCCACTGAGCGGATTCTTTACCGCCGGGCAGGCCACCGCCCTGCCGATGGCGATTGAAGAAAATTTCGAGTTAAGCCAAGAGCAGAACGCCAGGTTGGACGAGCTCATGCAGAACCGTTTCCAGGGAAAATTCAGCATGGCTGGTTTTCGCTTCTTCCCGGAAATGAAAGGGCTGGACGATGCTTTCCTACAAAAAGCGGGCGGGTTCAGGCAGATCGTCCCGGTCTTTACCAATGTCATCTTCGACACCACCCAGCAGCATTCAAACGCCTTTTTCCCGGACATGTTCACCTGGTTGGAGCGGATCCTGGAGGTGGTTAAGAAACACCCGGAAACGCTATTTGTCGTCCGCGCTCACCCCGATGAGTCAAGACCCGGCAAGATCAGCCGAGAAAGCGTTGCCATGTGGGTCAAAAGGACCGGTGCGGCCGGACTCCCAAACTTCATTTTTATCGCTCCGGATGAATACATCAGTTCCTATGAGCTGATCCGCCATTCGAAATTCGTAATGATCTACAACTCGACCATCGGGTTGGAATCATCCATCATGGGCGTACCGGTTCTGTGCGCAGGGAGCGCTCGCTTCACGGATTTCGAGGTGGTCTTCTTCCCGGCTTCGGCGAATGCCTATCTCAAACAGCTGGAGGAATTCCTTTTGGCCGATAAGGTCAAGATCCACCCGGAACACATCCGTAATTCCCGGCGCTTCTTCTACTTCCATTACTTCATCGCCTCCCTGCCCTTCGATGAGTTCCTTGAACCGTCGATCCAGCGCGGCTTTGTGAATTGGAAGAAATTTCCTCTCCAACTCCTTTCTATCTCCGCCTCGCCCACCATCCGTGCTCTGGTGGACGGCATTTTGAATAATGGGGATTTTCTCTTTAAAGCGTGACTTGTGGGTTGTCTATTGGTTGTATGTCCGTATTAAGAGGAGTAACACATCAGGTGCCTGTAGTGCGGGAAACGGTTTGAATCGGAGAAAGTGCTACGATAAAGCGCAATCTGACGTTGATGTTTTTTGCGGTTGTTCTCAGCCTGTTTTACGGGATCATTGCCAGCGGGCAAATATTAGGATTCGCCGGGTTGTATAGATCGATTCCGGCTATTTCCCTGAGCCTTGGTTTGGCGGTAGTGGTCTTTTTTGTTTATATCCGCAGCAGCAACCAATTCCTTGATTCCTTTGATCATCCTGCTGAGATACCAAAGGATACAGGATTAGCTGGGGCATTGATTATTAGTGGACTATTGCTTTACGTTATGCTTGTCTTTTACCCGCTTGTTCATTGGCCTTTTTCACCGATCTCAAATGAATTACATTGGGATTCGGGTTTATACCATTTTCCTAAAGCTGCAGAGATGATTTCCACCGGCTCTGCGTGGGATTTAAGTATTGCTTATGGAGAATACCCATTCGGTTACGAGTCCTTGATTGCGATGTCTTTGTTAATAAGTCGCAGCGGATTGCTGATTGGGACGGTACATGCATTTATTTCCCTGTTCTTGCTTCTTGGGATGGGACTGTTGATTTTCCAGCGAACAAAAATACCCCGGGCGCCGGTTTTTCTATTGCTCGGAATATTGTTTTTAGGTTATCAATTGGCTCGCAATTTTGATAGTAATATCTGGTGGATTTTCTGGCCACAAATTATCTTGATCGGCAAAAATGACGTATTGCTGGCTGCTGCGCTGTTGGCGGTACTTCTCCATACTCCAGCATCCCGCCATGGACCTTTTTTTCCTTTCGGTCTGGCCGTGGCAAGCATGGTGGCGTTAAGCATCAAACCAAATGCTGTTTTGGTGGTTTTGTTTTGCTGGACCGTGATGCTGTTTCTTCTCTGGCGTTCAAAGCAATTGTTGGCATATCGGATACGATTGTTGCTTAGTGGATTCGTGATTCTTCCTGGCGGATTATGGGTTGTCCGTAATCTGGTTGTTCAAGGCATGGTTTTTAGTCCGGGTACTTTGCACCTCTCTGCATGGAGTATTGCCAGTAACCTGACCAATCCTTATTTCTACAAGTATATTCCCCAACATTTTTACATAATTCTTGCCATTATTATCCTGGCAGCCCTTGTTTCGGTTTTCAAACGGTCCCTGCGCTTTGAGGTGATCATTGTGCTTGTGTTATTATTGACTTTTGCTTTAACTCCTGCCACGGCGTTCTTTGGTTCAACGGAGGAGCCGGCCCAGATTGCTTGGCGTTTTGCCCTGGCTTTACTGGCATATGTCCTTCTTTTGATCATGGCTTTGTTTGAACCGTTTATTTTGCCTGTTTATCGTTGGATCGTCCGCACAAAATCCGTTGCCATTGCATTGGGCTTGCTTGTTCTAGTTTTTGGAATTTGGTGCGTCTGGTCACAGCGGGATTTGTTGGCGACCTACCCGGAGAATGAGATTGTCTTGCATGACCAATACCCCCAAGCAGTTGGTGTGGATGGCTATTACAGCGCCTATGATTTTGTCCAGAAGAATGTGCGTAACTCAGTAACCACCATTGAAAATGGATTTCCGTATTACTTATACGATCCAGGGTTCACAAACTCTGTGACCCGTTCTCGTCCGGCAGACTATATCGTCTATCTTCAAACTCCATGGATCAACGATGGTGGCTATCCGGAAACTCTTAACCAGCCGGAGTGGTCACAGACCTGGAAGCTTGTTTACGAGGATGGGGAAGGCAGGGTGTACAAGCGCAAATGAAAAAGTGTTCCATTGTCGTTCGCGCTTTCAACGAGGAACGGCACATCGGGCGGCTATTGGAAGGGGTGCGCCGCCAGACCGTTCAGGATATTGAAATCATCCTGGTAGACTCGGGTTCGACCGACGCTACGGCGAACATTGCAGTGCAGTACGGGGCTTCGGTGGTGCACATCCCTCCGGCTGAGTTCACCTTCGGGCGTTCCCTGAACCTTGGACTGGCCGCCGCGACCTGTGACCTAGTTGCCATCACCAGTGCCCATGTTTACCCGGTCTACCCGGACTGGCTGGAGCGCCTGCTGGAGCCGTTCGCGGACCCCGCCATTGCCCTGACCTACGGCAAGCAGTGCGGTGATAAGAACTCGAGGTTTTCAGAGCATCAGATTTTTTCTCGCTGGTTCCCGGAAGAATCGGCCGCACGCCAAAGCCTTCCATTCTGCAACAATGCCAACGCCGCTATCCGGCTTTCGGTCTGGAAGGCTCACCGGTACGATGAGACACTGACCGGACTGGAAGACTTGGCCTGGGCAAAAGAAGTGCAGGGTTCTGGCTGCCACATTTCGTATGTGGCCGATGCAGAAGTAGTGCATGTGCATAATGAAACTCAGCGGAGCGTATTGAATCGCTACCAACGCGAAGCCATGGCCTTCAAACGGATTTACCCCGAGGCGCATTTCAGTCTGTACGATTTTGTCCGTATGTGTTCAGCTAATATTGCCAGCGACCTTTGGCATGCTGCCCTTCAGCGGGTTTATTGGCGAAGCGCCTTCAATATTTTTTGGTTCCGAACAGCGCAGTTCTGGGGTACGTACCAAGGCTACCGTCGCTCGCTGGAATGGAACTGGCAGTTACGGCGGACATTCTATTATCCACACGGGATGGAAACGCTCGAAAAGACCGCTCCGCGCGAGGTCGAGCCGATTCGGTATAATGAGTGATCTATGACCAAACTTGCTGCGCTTGTCCCCATGCGCCACCATTCGCAACGCGTCCCCGGAAAGAACTATCGTCTTCTGGCAGGGAAGCCACTTTACCAGCATATCATCGAAACGCTGCTGGTCGTTCCGGAGGTTTCCACGGTTGTTGTAGATACCGATTCTGAACTAATCTTGGACGGTCTGCGCCGCGACTTCCCTCAGGTGAGACTTCTGCGGCGCCCTGAGCATTTGTGCGCCGTCACCATCCCGATGAACGAGATTTTGCTGTACGATTCATCCCAGGTGGAAGCAGATTTTTACCTCCAGACCCACAGTACCAACCCCTTGCTCAAACCCGCCACTGTCTCGCGTGCCATTCAGACCTTCCTGGATGATTTCCCGGTCCACGATTCTCTTTTCTCGGCGACGAGTTTGCACACCCGTTTGTATGACCAGCGAGGTCGGGCTATTAATCACGACCCGAACATCCTGCTCCAGACCCAAGACCTGCCGCCGGTCTACGAGGAAAATTCCTGTGTGTATATCTTCACTCGTGAGATTCTTTCCCAGCGGCGTAACCGTCTCGGAGAAAGGCCATTGATATTCGAGATGGATGCGGCTGAAGCCTGGGACATCGATGATGAACTGGATTTCGCTATCGCCGAATTTTTGATGAAACTGCATTTGAAATGACTGCCTCTGAAAGGAAATTGAATTTTGTGGCTCTAGGCCATACCATAAAAAATCGCCTAGTTAGCATCATTACAGCTCCTTGGTACTTCGTTGCGTTCGCCGCCTACCCGGTTTTGGCGTTGCTTTCCAATAATATTTCCGAAGTCCACTACACCGTTGGGATCCGACCGCTGGTGATTTCTATTGCGGCCGCGGCGATGTTCCTTATGATCTTGCGGTTGATCTACAAAAACCGGCACCGGGCGGCGTTTGCCACCACCGCACTGGCGGTATTATTCTTTGCATACGGTCACGCCTACGACTTGATATCCGAAAAATGGGAGGTTCCTCACCTCACTATCTGGATGCTCGGTGCTTGGCTGGTCCTGTCGGTCCTGGTTTTGGTTTGGGCGGGGTGGCACAAGTCCCGGTTCGAGGAAGTTGCGGTAGGGTTGAATTTCGTCACGGTCAGCCTGGTGATGGTCGCTCTAGTCCAGGTGATCCGGGGTATGGTACCACCGCGAACGAGTAGTCCGGTGGATGACTATGCCCCTGTGCAGGTTTTGAATCTACCCGCTGGACAGGACTTGCCGGACATTTACTACATTATTCCAGACTCTTACGGTCGTTCAGATTTATTGCTCAAGGATTTCAAGTATGACAACTCTGCATTCATCCAGCGCCTACGAGGAATGGGTTTTTATGTGGCAGATTGCAGCCAGAGCAATTACAGCCGCACCGATATTTCGATGGCTTCTTCGCTCAATATGGATTACCTGCAATACCTGGACGATGATTTCCAGCCTGGAAATATTGGGCGCAGTACCTTGTGGGCATCCATCAGTCAAAGTACGCTGCGGTATGAACTGGAAAGTGTTGGGTACAAGATAGTCGCCTTTGCTACCGGTTTTGCCTGGAGTGAAATTACGGACGCGGATGTGTATCTGGCTCCCTCCCCGGTCTGGTCGGAGATGACCGCCTTCGAGACTTTGCTGACCCGTACAACCCCGGCTCGTCACTTCGAGGACCTGGGCTGGATCAATCTCGACCAGATTGACGGCCAGCGTTACCGTGAGCGGACCCGGCTAATCCTAAATAGTATGGATGATCTGGCGCATATGCCCGGGCCGAAATTTGTCTTCATCCATATCATCCCACCACATCCATTGTTCGTCTTTGGACCGGATGGCTCGCTTACTGATCCAGCTCCATTCCTGGACGAAAATCGCCGTTATACTGCTGTTTCATATATTCTTGGCTATTTTAATCAGGCTGAATACATCAGCAGCCAATTGGAAACCGCCCTGTCTACACTGTTGCGTGAATCATCCACTCCGCCAGTTATTATTCTGCAAGGTGACCACGCTCCCTGGATGCAGACTGGAGCTGGCAAGTTCAAAATTCTTAATGCCTACTATTTGCCCGGGCATAACAACCTTCTCTATCCGACCATTTCACCGGTCAATACCTTCCGCCTTGTGCTGGATGCTTACATGGGTGCCGACTATCCTCTACTGGGTGATAAGAGTTTCTACTCGCCAATCCCCAACATCTACGAATTCCAGGAAGCCCCGAATCCGTGTTTGGACCCTTAGACCTATGCCTACCATACTTTTCTCTTCCCCTTACATGCTTTCATCCCTAACCCGTTTCCGCCCAGTGCTGGAACGGTACGGACTGGACCTGATCACGCCTGAGGTCCACGAACGCCTCGAAGAAACTGATTTGCTGAAATATGCCGGACAGTTTGACGGAGCCATTTGCGGCGATGACCGTTACAGCACCCGAGTTCTCACAGCCTGTGTACCGCGTCTGAAAGTCATTTCCAAGTGGGGCACTGGCGTCGACTCGATTGACTCCGCTGCCTGCGAACACCTGGGTGTGAAACTCTGCCGCACGCTTAATGCGTTTACCTTGCCTGTGGCAGACTCGGTGATCGGTTACATGCTGAATTTTGCCCGTCGCTTGTCTTGGATGGACAAGGCCATGAAAGCCGGAATTTGGGAGAAAATTCCTGGCAGGGCCTTGCACGAGTGCACTCTCGGTGTGGTGGGTGTGGGGACGATCGGCAGGACCGTCATCCGCCGGGCGCAAACATTTGGGATGAAATTGCTGGGCAATGACATCATCGAGATAGACCATGTTTTCATCGCTGAAACCGGCGTGGAAATGACCACGCTGGACGACCTGCTTGCTCGCGCCGACTTTGTCTCTCTGAACTGCGACTTGAATCCATCCAGCCACCATCTGATCAATGCCCATACTCTGAGCCTGATGCGTCCGGAGGCGATCCTGGTCAACACTGCCCGGGGTCCTATAGTGGATGAAGTGGCGCTGGTGGAGGCATTAATAGCTGGAAATATTTCCGGTGCAGCCTTGGATTTGTTCGAGATCGAACCACTGCCTACCGGCAGCCCCCTTTTGCAGATGGATAACGTTATGTTGGCTCCTCATAATGCCAATTCCAGTCCGGCCGCCTGGGAGCGTGTGCACTGGAATACCATAAAAAATCTAGTGGAGGGGCTGGGCATTTCTTATCTTGGAATGGAGTCCTGACCCGCATTTAAATACACTTGGACCGAATCCCAATGTTGGACACCCGAAAATGGAAGTAATAAATAAACGGATTCCCTGGTTCTATTTCTTTTACAGCGTTTATCCGCTCCTCTTCCTATGGACGGTAAATGTTTCTGAGATCCACCCATCTGCCGTGATACGTCCGTTCATTTTTACATTATTGGGATCTGTCATCTTGTTCGCGATTCTGTATTTTGCCTTCCGGGATGTCAAAAAGGCAGCTTTGATGGGGGCATTATTCCTACTGGTATTCTTTTCCTATGGCCATGTATATCATGAATCCCGTACCGTGCCAGCCCTAGGAATCATTAGCCGCCACCGGATTTTGATCCCCGTTTATGTTGTTCTTTTAGGCCTGGGAGTTTGGGGATTGTTCTTTCGCATCAAGAAATATGAGAGCCTGATCCGGTTCCTCAACTTGTCGAGTCTGGTGCTGGTTATCCTGCAAGTGTTCCAACTTGGCTGGTCTTACTCCCGGGTCTCATATGCCGCACTCCATCCGATGACCCTCCAATCGGGTTTAACGGTCACGACCAACCGCAAGGATTTACCGGATGTATATTTCATCGTTTTGGATTCCTATATGCGTGCGGATGCTTTGAAGCAGGATATGGGGTTCGATAATTCGCAATTTGTGAATGATTTGGAAGAGCTCGGATTTTATGTGGCAAAATGCAGCCGGCCCAATTCTGACTACACACTGGCGTCGATTGCATCGACATTGAATATGAATTATCGGTCCGAGTTGGAAAAAATGAGCGGCATGGATGTGAATGATCCCGGTTTTCCGGCCCTGCTCAAACACAGTGAAGTCCGTCGACAACTGGCAAGTGTTGGTTATATTACGGTGACTTTTCCTGTAACTTTTGCCTGGCTGCAGATCGCGGACTCGGATATATTCCTTACTCCCAATCGACCGACGGTTAACCCCGAGTATTTATATCCATTCGAACGCATGTATGTTCAGAGTACTGCGGCAGCCATAGTTACGGCGGCCGATAGGAAATTGAACCTCCTTCCGCCCTCTCGGCCAGATTCCTTCCCTGAGAGAACAGCCATTGCATCTTCCGCTTCCATTGATCCAGGACTTCTGAATTATGTCGATACGGAATTGTTCATTCTGCATAAACTGCCGGAAGTAGTTTCCATTGCAGAGCCAAAATTTGTCTACGCCCATATCTTAATCCCTCATGGCCCATATGCATTCACCCCGGATGGAGGCCTTCTGAACGCCCCGGGGTTCTTCGGAGAAGAGGAAATAACTGCGGAGAATCGGGAATATGAACGACAGGGATACCTAAACAACCTCCAATTCATAAACAAGCAGATTATCCCGATCCTACAAACAATCATTGAGAAATCAACAACTCCTCCCATCATTCTTCTGGAGGGAGATCATGGTTTTAAGGATGATAACAGGTATACTAATTTGAATGCCTACTACCTTCCAAAAGGGTATGCAGGTGTTTATCCTTCGATATCACCTGTAAATTCATTCCGGGTGGTTCTTAACGAATATTTTGGAGCACATTATCCCCTCTTGCCAGATATTACGGAAGATGCTGTAGAAAATGTATTTCCGGATTGCAGACAATAGGAAAAAATAGACTGAATAAACTGAGGAAACCTCAAAACACGTTTGCGGGGTCCGGCGAAAGGTTTTGGAGAACGGAGATGGTTTGCCATTGTCTGGAATGAAAGCGGTATTTTCCAGAGGCGCCGGGGGAGGGATCGCCCGCGCGTTTGTGTATCCCTTCGCTAAAAAAAAAGCTGGTGCTTTATCAGCATAGAACGTTCCTCTATTGGTGTTCGATTCCTGGAAGGCGACTAATATCCAGACAGATGACGTCCAACCCGACCCCGCAGATCGAATCTATTAATTAGATGCCTGGAATCATGCCAAAGGAGTAAAAGTGTTTAGCGGCTTTGAAATCGGGTACAATTGGCGGCGCAGCCTTGGGTTTGTTTGAGATCGAACCGGCAACTTCAGGTATTCCTCTCAGACAGTTGTAACAAGTTTTGCTGGCTCTAGATAAAGCCCATTCCTTTCCTGCGGATTGGAGGCGGGTGGACTGGAGCAAGAATAGGAACCTTATAGAAGGTCTGGGGCATAAGTTTGGAGACCAAGATGAAATGGATTGCACACGTTCCCTGGTTCTATATTCTCTTCGCCATATTTCCCCTTTCGTATCTCTGGAGTGTTAATGCTGCTGAGATTGACCCTTCTGTTATCCTACGTCCATTCCTGTTCACTTTGGGCGGAGCCGCCATCCTCTATGGAGTTCTTTATTTAAGTGTTCGTCATGCGAACAAGGCCGCGTATATTGGGACTTTAATTTTACTGCTCTTTTTTTCTTACGGTCATGTATATGATCTATTTCGACATTCTTCAAACTTAGGCGACCTTGGACGCCATCGTACTTTAATTCCTGTCTATACTGTGGCTTTAGGCCTTGGCATCTGGGGAATTATTTCTCGCGATAAGGGGATGAAGAAATTATTCCAATGGTTAAATATCACGTGTACTTTGTTGGTTCTAATATCCATCATCCAATTGGGGACCTTTTATATCACAACCGCTTCTGCTTCACATCAGACTGCATCCGTACAAACAAATCCAACCCTTTCAGCGTATCACCAGGATTCGCCGGATGTTTATTTTATTGTTCTGGATGCCTATATGCGTGCAGACGCGTTACAGGAAGAAATGGGGTTTGACAATTCAGCATTTATTAACCAGTTGGAAGAAATGGGATTTTATGTGGCACAATGTAGCCGCACATACTACGGTTATACGCGTGGTTCTATTGCATCAACATTAAACATGTCGTATTTGACCGACATGGAGGCGAAGACAGGAATACTCTCTTCGGAAGATGGTTTCTGGAACATAATTAAGGACAGTGAAGTTCGGCGTCAATTGAAGGAGATAGGATATAAAACGGTTTCATTCCGGTCAGAATACCCCTGGCTTGAACTTACCGACGCAGATGTATTCCTCGGGCTGGATCGCCCGTCCATAACCTCTGCGTATTTATATCCTTTTGAGAGCATTTATATCAGGAGTACGGCTGCCGTTTTATTTAACGCATTGGACACTGTGATGAATCTATCTCGCTTCTGGGAAAAACTTACAAGACAAGAAGCAGCACCGGAAGTTTCACCTGTGGCGGTGGATCCATACATCCAATTTCATGTTGATTTGCTGCGGTTCACCCTTGAAAAGCTGACCGAAATTCCTGCCATTGCGGGCCCAAAATTTGTGTATGCACATATCTTTGTCCCACATGGCCCGCATGTATTCTTACCAAATGGCGAGATAATTACAGATCCAACCTATTATAGTGGAGACCCGGGGAATACAGCTGGGAGTGAAATTGATCGACAAGGTTACATTTACGGGGTGCAGTTTATTAATGCACAAATTATCCCAGTTCTGCAAAGAATAATTGACTCATCAGATGTGCCCCCTATCATCATCCTGCAAGGAGACCATGGCTATCAAGACAATAATCCGGGTCAATCGACGATCTTAAACGTCTTTTACTTCCCGAATGGCTATGATAAATTATATGAAACGATCACACCTGTAAATACATTTCGCATAGTCTTCGATGAGTACTTCGGAGGTAGTTTTCAGCTCTTGCCTGATTTTTCAGATGGTGGCGATGCCATGCCCGATACCTTTTCTGATTGCAGACCCTAAGAATGGATATGAGTATGTCTCAGAGAAAAAATGTCTCATCACAGACGCAAGGAGCAGCCTTGGATTTGTTTGAGAGCGAAATGCTGACAGCACCCCTAGACAGAATGATAATGTTAGGCTGGCAGCATTCATATCCGGTTCCAGCCTGGCTGACGGGGAATGGGTGCATTGGAACACAATTATGAATCTAATCAAAAGCCTGGGGGTGCCATTCCAGGATATGGAACAGGATTGACTATGTCAGAAACCAAAACTGTCTTAATCACCGGCGCGGCGGGCGGAATCGGGCGCGCCACCGTGCATTTGTTTGCAGAAAAAGGCTGGCGCGTAATTGGCGTAGACCGTGCTCCCTTCGGAGAAGATTTCCCGGAAGGTGGCCTGTTCATTCAGGCGGATAACGCCAATGCGCTTGAAATCCAGCGCGTTTACACGGAAACGAGTTTGTTCACCGACCAGCTCGAGGCGCTGATCAATAATGCCGCTTGGCAGGTTGCCAAGCCGCTGGTCGAAACCAGTGTGGAAGAATGGGACGGAGTGATGGCGACCAACCTGCGGGCGGCTTTTCTGCACGCAAAGCTGGCCTACCCGTTCTTCAAGAGCGCGGGCGGTGGTGCGATTGTCAATGTCTCATCCGTCCATGCTGTGCAGACCTCGGCCAACATCTCTGCCTATGCTGCCAGCAAAGGAGGTTTGCTGGCGCTAACGCGCGCCATGGCAATTGAGTTCGCTCCCGATAATATCCGCGTCAATGCCATCCTGCCGGGCGCAGTGGACACTCCCATGCTGCGCGCCGGGCTTGGACGCGGCCACGTAGCAGGCGGAGATATCCACACCCGCTTGGAAAATTTGGCCCGCAAGACCGTCAACGGGCGGGTTGGAAAGCCCGAGGAAATCGCCCGCCCCATATATTTCCTGGTTGATGACACCCAGTCATCGTTCCTGACCGGTCAGGCCATAATCGTGGATGGCGGCGCGACCGCCAGGTTGAGTACGGAATAAAGCAAAACGAGAAATGAAATTAATTAGAAATCACCCGGGACAACCGAACCAATGGACCTGGAAGGCCATCCCCTGGCATGTATTTTTGCTTTCAGCCTATCCAATCCTGGCTCTCTGGGCGCACAATGCAACTGAAGTCGCGCCGTCCATGGCTTTGATTCCTTTGGTAATTTCGACGGCGAGTGCTGGTTTATTGATGCTCGGTTTGTACGTTTTGTTGCGAAACTGGCAACGTGCGGCTCTGATGATCACGATCCTACTGATCCTGTTTTTTTCATACGGACATGTCTATTCGTATCTGAAGGGGATTCAAATCTCAGGTTTCTTTGTTTTTCGCCATCGTACTCTGGCGCCCATCTTTCTCATCCTGGCTGGATTGGGAACCTGGTGGTCTGGGCGTAAAAAGTATAATATCCAGACCATCACTCTGAGCCTGAATGTTACTTGCATGGTATTAATCATCATGCCTGTTGTCCAGATCAGTTCGGTTTCTTGGAAGCAGTGGAAAGCCTGGAGAGAATCATCCCAGACAGTTCCAAGTTCATTGAACAATGTCACTTCTTCAACTTCTTCAGAAACTCCGGACATATACTACTTCATCCTGGATGCCTATGGGCGGGCGGATAAGATTCTAGAATTATACGGCTATGATAATTCCAAGTTTCTCAATTTGATGGAAGACCGGGGTTTTTTTGTGGCAGAATGCAGCCAGTCGAACTACGCCCAAACGGAACTATCATTAGCTTCATCACTAAATTTTAATTATCTGGACGATCTGAATGCTTCCTTCGTTCAGGGAAATACCGACAGGTCACATCTATGGCCGTTGATCAAGAACAGCGCTTTTCGCCAGGGTTTGGAATCGCGGGGATATAAGACCATTGCATTTGCGACGGGCTATGGTTGGTCAGAAATAAATAGTGCGGATATATATCTGTCTCCTCAAATCGGCGCATGGGAATTGAATAGCTTCCAGTACATGTTAATCCAAACTACCGCTGGGCGTGTCTTGCTAGATGCATCGGAACTCAGCCTCCCCAATACACCAGATGATTTGATTCGCAGGCGAACTCAGTTTGTACTGGAAAAGCTGCCTGTTATTCCATCTATCGCAGGTCCCAAGTTCGTATTTGTTCATCTGCTTGTACCGCATTCTTTTGTCTTTGGTCCAAATGGGGAGGCAATTGCGATTGATGTGAGTACAATGAACGCGGATATTTTTAAACAAGGATATGTTGACCAAGTTATTTTCATAAACAAGCAAATTGAAATCATTGTTGCATCGATCATTGCCGATTCTCCGACCCCGCCCATCATCATCATACAAGGAGACCATGGCCCGACAGGATCAGGCCGTGCTAATCGCGTCTCAGTTCTAAATGCCTATTACCTCCCCGGTCATGAAGATATGCTGTATCCATCTATCACGCCAGTCAATTCATTCCGGGTTGTTCTCAATGAATATTTTGGTCAGAATCTGCCGCTGTTGCCGGATATCAGCCGCTATTCGACTTACCAAAACCCATACGATTATTTTGAAATTGAAAACGATTGCGGCAAATAACGAATATGATTCTATGAATGTCCCTATGAAATTTGGCGAGAATTAGCAATGAGTGCAAGACAGACCATGAAACAAATCATCCCTGCGCCTGCCTGGAATCTCTTGCGGAAATTCTACAGCGGTTTGGCGCACCTGCCTGACCTGCCTTCAGTGTATTTGCATCCTTGGAGGCTAGCGAGCATGAGACAATTGGCTGAATTGAAGAATATCCATAAAGGGAAACGCGCTTTCATCATTGGCAATGGCCCCAGCCTGAAGAAGACGGACCTGAGCAAACTCAAGAATGAATATACTTTTGGCTTGAACCGTATTTACCTCATATTCCCTGAGTTGGGTTTCCTAACCACCTATTTTGTCTCAGTCAATGACTTGGTTATCAAGCAATGCAAGGATGATATTTCTGCATTACCAATGCCAAAGTTCCTTTCCTGGCGTTCGCACCGAATATTTTCAGCCGGTTCACAACCTGCCACATTCCTTTACACCACTTACGACAACCCTGCCTTTGCCCGTGATGTTCGTCATCGGGTGTGGGAAAGTGCAACTGTCACCTACGTTGCCCTCCAACTGGCGTTTCACATGGGCTTCGAGCAGGTTCTGTTGGTTGGCATGGACCATAATTCCAATGTGCCAGGCAAAGCCAATACTACGATTGTCTCGCAGGGCGATGATCCCAACCATTTCGATCCTCGCTATTTCGGCAAAGGCTTCCGCTGGCAACTACCCGACTTTGAAACGTCCGAGATCGGATACCGTCTGGCGCGTCAGGCTTATGAGACTGACGGGCGGCAGATCCTGGACGCCACAATTGGCGGGAAATTGGCCATCTTCCCCAAAGTTGACTACCTGTCTCTCTATAAATAGCATGTCTGACCTTCCTCTCGTTTCCGTTGTTACCCCTTCCTACAACCAGGGACGTTTCCTGGAAACCACCCTGTGCTCGGTGCTGGAACAGGATTATCCCAACATTGAATATTTGGTCGTGGACGGTGCCTCCACCGATAATAGTGTCGAGATAATCCGCAAATATGCTGATAAGATTACCTGGTGGGTGTCTGAGAAAGATTCTGGCCAGTCTGATGCGGTCAATAAAGGTCTGCGCCGGACGCGCGGCGAATTTGTCGGCTGGCTGAACTCAGACGATGTCTACCAGCCCGGGGCGGTTGCCGCGGCGGTGGCAGCTTTCCGGTCACAACCAGATGCGGGGCTCGTTTACGCGGATGCCCTCGCCATTGACGCGAACGGCAAACCGTTCAATCTGATGCGCGCCCGCCAATACTCACTGACGGATCTGATGGCATTCAATATTATTTGCCAACCGGCAGCTTTTATGCGTCGTTCGGTGCTGGAACAGGTGCAGTATCTCAATCCAGCCTACCACTTGTTAATGGACAACCTGCTCTGGATGAGCATGGCACGCATTGCGCCAATTGTCTACATTCCTCAGCGCTGGGCGGCGGCCCGCTACCATGACCAGGCCAAGAACCGTACCCGCGGCGCGGCTTACGGACAGGAAGCCAAAGCGCTGATTGACGACCTGAAGTCCAGGCCGGAATTTGCTGAAATCATTGCTGCCAACGAAAAACGAATCATGGCGGGTGTGAACAGGTTCGATGCCTTCTACCTGACCGACGCTGGTCAGCCGGGCGGCGCACTGCGAGCATACGGGCGTGCCTTCAGTCTTCACCCGCGGACCACCCTCGACGATTGGAAACATATCCTGCTGGCTTTCTTCTATCTGCTGGGTCTTCAGAAAGTGCGGAAATTATTTGACCGCCTCCGAACCCGGGCTCTGAGAACATGAAGATTGATGTGAAAGGGCACTTCATCCCGCTCATGGCTTACTACCGCGCACTGGTCCTGATGGACCCAGAAAATGCTCAGACCCCCACTTCGGTCCTTGAAGAACGAGACCTCGATTCGGTGTTGGTGGATGTGGAAGCTTTCCGCCCGGTAGAAATTTTCAACAAAAATTTGGCAGCCGAGTGCTCGCGCAAGTAGGAGACGAGTAATGAAGAATTTTTTCCTCAGATATTTTGTTTTTCGTGAGCACCCGTGGATGTGGAAAGTCTCTCTGATTTTGGCACTCTTGGCAGGATTTGGATTGCGCATGATCAATCTGACCAACCCTCCGCTGGATTTTGCGTCCACGCGCCAGTTATTTTCTGCTCTCAAGGCGCGCGGTCTGTATTACCAGTACGTCACCGACGCCCCGGATTGGAAACGCCAATTGGCGATCTCGCTGGGCAGGGTGGGTACGGTGGAGCCGCCGGTTCTTGAAACCCTTGTCTCGCAGACCTATCGTCTGACCGGGGAACACCTTTGGATTGCGCGGGTTTACTCATCATTGTTCTGGGTATTGGGTGGGCTGGCGCTCTTCCTGCTCATCCGGGAACTTGCCTCCACCAGTGCGGCCATGATCGGAACCCTTTTCTATCTTTTTGTTCCTTTCGGAGTCATCGCCAGCCGCATATTCCTGCCAGACCCGTTGATGGTGGGACTTATTGTATTTGCGCTCTGGGCGCTTTTCCGCTGGCAGAATACAGCTAAATGGAAATGGGCGATTCTCTTTGGCATCTTCGCAGGAGCAGCGCTTTTCGTAAAAAACCTATCTGCTTTTTTCATTTTGGGTGGATTCGCGGGTGTCATGATCGGAGCCAGAGGCCTGAAACGTTCCGTTCGCGATCCACAAGCCTGGGTGATGGCGTTGCTGATGGTTTTGCCGGTGGGGATTTACACGCTTTACGGGATAATGAAGCTGGACATGTCAGGACAATTTGCTCTGCGCTTCTTTCCAAAAATGTGGATTGACCCGTCTTTTTATTTTCGCTGGGCTTGGACGGTTAACTGGGCCATTGGTTGGGGGGTCACCCTGCTGGCCGCTCTAAGTGTTTATTTGGCCGATCCGAGGCGTGAGCGCCCGCTGCTCATCGGGTTGTGGATGGGGTATTTACTCTTCGGTATGACCTTCCCTTATCATTTTTTTACGCATGATTATTACCAGATGCCATTTATTCCTGTTGTTGCCATCTCGATGGCCCCTGCATTTCGGCTGTTTTTTGAACGCTTCTTCGAACGCAGTCCGGGTGTTTTTCCGCGCCTGGTTCTGGTGGGTACCGTTCTGGTAGGTATTGCCGTCCAGTCCTGGTATTCACGCAGCCAGTTGGTGAATTCAGATTATCAAAAAGAGCCTTCATTTTGGACAGAAATTGGAGATAAACTTGGTCACGGTCCAGGTGTTATCGGCCTGACGCAGGATTATGGTTATCGCCTGGCTTACTGGGGCTGGCAAAGTTCTGCGGCCTGGTTTACCAGCGCTGATATTGATCTTCGTTACCTGGCCGATCAGGATGTGAACATAATTGAGAAATTCACCGATGATACTTCTGGAAAAAAGTATTTCCTGGTTACCATGTTTGGGGAACTTGATAACCAACCGGTAGTCAAGGATTTGCTTTACGCAAACTATCCCATCTTTGACCAGACAGACGAATATGTTATCTTTGATCTCCAGCATCCCTTGAATCAACCTTAAGTGCAAGGAAGAATTTTCCATGGAAAATATTGATTCACCGAAACTATTTTCAAAACCCTGGCTGATGATGGCACTGGTAGTTATGTTGTTTGTCAGCGCACTGGGCATCCGTATGTTTGATCTGACCGACCTTCCCAACGATTTCTACATGGTGCGCCAGTATCGTTCGCTGCTGATTGCGCGCGGGATGTACTATGCCCACCTGCCAACTGCCCCGGAATGGCAGCGCGAGATTGCCGTTGCGCAATGGAAAGAGGAGGGAATGATTGAACCGCCCATTATGGAGAGTCTGGCGGCGCTTACGTACCATATCATTGGTGAGCATATCTGGGTGGGACGGGTTTTCGCCTCCCTGTTCTGGCTGGCAGGAGGCCTTGCCATCTGGCTGCTGGCAAAAGAACTCTCCATGCGGGAGGGCGGTATCATTGCCCTGGCATATTTCTTGTTCCTGCCATTTGGAATGTCGGCCAGTTGGGCATTCATGCCCGATTCGCTGATGACTGCCCTCATTACCTGGTCGTTGTGGGCGCTCTACTTCTGGGAGAAGCGCCGCACCTGGAAAACTGCCATCCTGGCTGGGGTATTGACCGGACTTGCCATCCTGGTAAAATCGGTGGCGGTGTTTCCTCTGCTGGGAGCTGCTGCGGGGCTGGTTCTTAGCCGGGGTTCTTTAAAACGTATTCTGGTTGATAAGCAGACCTGGGTAGTCGCGGCGGTTACAGCCATCCCAACTGTCATCTTTTATTATTACGGCCTGATCATTGTCGGAACACTTAACGGGCAATTCGCTCTCCGCTTTTTCCCTGCGTTACTGAAAGATCCATCATTCTATGGCCGCTGGTTGTTTACCGCGGTCGGAATAACCGGTTTTGCGGCCATATTTTTCTCATTGACGGGCATTCTGCTTTTCCGCATTAAAGCGCAACGCTTACTGGTTGTGGGGGCCTGGTTTGGCTATGTTGTCTTTGGATTTGCCTTCCCATATCACTTCATCACGCATGAGTATTACCATTTGCCTCTCCTTCCGATTATTGCCGTCGGATTAATCCCTGGTGCTGACCTTCTGGTCCGGAAGGTTGCCTGGCAGAAGGGCTGGTTGCCGCGTGCGATGTTTACCGGGTTGTTACTTTTTGGGGTAGCTATGAAAATATGGGAAACCCGCAATTACTTGGTGAGCAATGAATATCGCCACGAAATCGCCTATTGGCAAGAACTCGGTGTACTAATTGGCCCCGATAAAAATATTATTGAACTCTCAGGCGACTACGGTTATCGCCTGGCCTACTATGGATGGGTCAGCGGCTCGCAGTGGTTGAGTAATGCCGACGAAGCATTACGCGCGCTGGCAGGGGAGACTCCTCCCGATTTTGCCACCACATTTGCTGATAAGATTTCTGGAAAAGACATATTCGTAGTTACTTCCCCTCCAGAATGGGAGAACCAGCCTGAATTGCGCGAACATCTCACGGCCAATTACCCGCTCATCGATCAAGGTGACGGTTATTGGATTTTTGACCTTCAGCCATAAACCCCATGCCTTCTTCCAACTTTCCTCTTGTTTCCATCGTTACTCCTTCCTTCAACCAGGCGCGTTTCCTGGAATTCACAATTCGTTCAGTGTTGGAGCAGGATTACCCCAGGATTGAGTATATCCTCGTGGACGGCGGTTCCACCGACGGAAGCATGGACGTCATTCACCGGTATTCTAACCGATTTACATGGTGGGTCTCCGAGAAGGATAAAGGTCACGCGGATGCATTGAACAAAGGATTTTCCCATACCAAAGGGGAGATCCTTGCCTGGCTTAACTCTGATGACATGTATTATCCCGGTGCAATTTCTGATGCAGTAGCATATTTGCAGGCCCACCCTGAGGTCGGCATGCTGTATGGTGATGCTGACCTTACCGATGAAAACGGAAAAATCATCGGGCGCTTCCCATCTCGTCAGACCGATTACCGGAAACTTCTGCGCGGCTCGGTTCACATTCCACAGGCAACCACTTTCTTCCGGGCTGACATATATAGACAGGTCGGACCCCTCAGCCTCTCCTTGTTTTTTGCCTTTGATTACGATCTGTGGGTGCGGATGGCAAAAGTTTCAAAATTGCTCTATGTTCCTCGAACATGGGCGTCCTTTCGGTTGCACGGCGAAGGAAAGTCAGTTCTTAATGATGACCGCTGCTATCCCGATATGCTAAAGGTTTACACCCGTGAGCGCGGGGGTGGATTGTCCTGGCTGTATCTGCGAGCTAAAATTCGCCGCTTGGGGTACGCCTGGCTGCCATTGCGCACAAGAATATTCCTGCGAAATTTCTTTACTCCCAGGCATGTCATATAAAGAGAAACATCATGAAAAAATGGCTGATGAAATCTCCAAAAAGTGAAGAAATCCTGCGTTTGTTGATGGCGTGGCGGGTTTGGATCGCAGGAGCCACCGTTGGCGCTGTTCTGGCTACCTTGGTTTACATTGTTTCACCTCCGCTGTACCGAGCGCAGGCCACAGTTCTCGTGGACCAAAATGTTGAACAGGTTATCCCGAAAGAGCGCGATGAATTGTCGATAAACACCTACCTCCAACGCGAGACGGATAAACTGGTGATATTGGCTTGGTCGGACCAGGTTCTCTCCCAACTTTCCAAAGATACCGGGACCTCGGTTGCTGGTCTGCGGGATGGACGCCTGTACCTGAGTCAACCCAGTGATGGCGGATGGCACTTCCTAGCCGACGCCCCAGACCCGGATTCTGCCTCGGCGATGGCGTCAGCTTGGGCAAGTTCTTTTGTGGAGGTCATCAAGACCAAACCAGCCGGTATCAGTACGTTTCTGGAGATCAACTTCACCCAGGGACAGGATTTGCCGGTGAAACGGGCCGTCTCGGCGGGAGTGTACATATTTGGCGGCGCATTGCTGGGGGCTGCCCTCCTGGCGTTCGGGCTGTTGTTCACTGGTCTGAAGGAAGCCTAACATGAAACTGTTCGCGCCTGAACGGCTGTGTCGGATTGAGCGCTTCCTTTGGGCGCTCACGCTGATAACCGTTCCTGTGACCAGTTTCCGGTTCATGCCTTTCACAGGAACTAATTCACAGGTCCGTCCGCTTTCTTTCATCCCGGCCGGATTGCTCCTGCTTGTCCTGATCATACGTTGTGTCCAGCAGCGCCGTTTCCTTTTCTGGAATGACGGTTTACTTCCTCTACTCGGATTCGCGCTTTTTGCGCTTCTGTCCAGCGCGATCGGGGTCTTCCAGGCCCCGGCGAATTTGTACAACTATTCCTACGCCAGTCGAGGGCTGCAGGCTTGGATCACATTCGGAGTGGGGTTGGTATTCTTTCTCGTCCCGATGAGTATGAATCGTGATGAGCAGGATTTGAAATTTACTCTAAAATGGTTGTATGTGGGTTTAGTGGGGCATGTAATTTGGTCCCTTGTGCAGCTTTTTCATTTTTATGTTCTCGAGATCATATTTGGCGGACACCCCCTTGGAAATCTGGTGGATCAGATCCAAAAAACGGTAATGATGGCTGGGGTATCTCCTAATCAGCGGATTTCTGGTTTGGCGTTAGAACCATCCTGGCTCGCTGCGCAGGTGATGACCATCTACCTGCCTTGGGCATTTGCATCCGTGCTAATAGGCTATCAATTAGACAAACGTCGCTGGCTTGCGCCCGTCAGATTGGCGGTATGTGTTGGGCTTATTCTTTTCTCATTCTCCCGTAGCGGCATTTTAGCTGCTGGATTGGCAATTCTTCTGACTTTTCTATTTGTCGGTTGGGGCTGGTTGAGGCAGGTGCGGGAATGGTTCCTGCGGCCGCTACAACGCGATAATTCGATGCCGAAACGGCGGATATTTAATGCAAGCGTGAGAATTGCGCTGATTGCGACCGTTCTTGTCGGGCTGGCAAGCGGGTTTTATGTCCTTTCGGGCAATAATTATTTCGCCAAGTTCTGGCAGTCAGATATGAGGAATTTGACAACCTATTTTATCGATATTTATGCTGGACCGCGTCTCGCCTTTGCATGGGCCGGTTGGACGATTTTCGAGCAACATCCCTGGACCGGGGTCGGTCTTGGCGCAACAGGATTCTATTTCTATCAGGCTTTGCCAGATTGGTCGCATTTTAACATGTCTGAGATTTCCAAGCTCCTTTCGCCGAACAATCTGATTTATCCGAATATCAAAGTCTTGTATGTCCGATTGCTGGCGGAGACGGGAATTGGTGGGTTCTGGCTGTTTATTTCCTTTTATCTGCTCCTTCTGGGGAAAGTCCTCGCTCTTCTGCGGGAGCTGCGCAAGGAACTGGTCTTTGTAGGAACGGCCAGTTTGCTGGCCTGGTTTGGGATTGTCGCACTTGGCTTTACCCAGGATTCGCTGGCCATGCTCAATATCTGGATGCCGCTGGGGATTTTGATTGGCATGACCGATTCTCCGGTATGACATATCAGTTTCTTTACAAATTATGATCGCCCTCTAAAATCGGCCAGTTTTCGGTTATCATTTAACCAGATATGCGCGCATCTGATTCTCCTTTTATCCCTGATTGGATTATCGTTTCCCTACGCTGGCTGGTTTTGCTGGGGTTGACTATCTCCTTGTCGGTCGGAGGCCAACTTCTGGTTCTGCCGAACATTCTCTTGATCGGCCTCGCAGGCTGGAATATTTCCCTGACCCTCCTGGTCGGGTTGAACCGCCGTCTGGCGCGACATCGCGAGATTAGTCTGGGGATTGACTTGCTGACAGCGGGTCTATATTTTTCACTGGCGGGAGGGTTCACCAGCGCAGCCTTCTGGATAATTATTCTGCCATTGCTTACCGCTACCATCTATTTTGAAGTGATGGGTGCATTCGTTTCGGCTGTTTTGATGATGGTCATTCAAATCGGAACGACCGTTCTCCAGACACAGGTTCCACTGGCACTTCTTTTTCTTGCCGTTTCAGTATTATTTACTTTTCTGATCGCCGGAGTGTTCTGTTATTTGAGCATGCGCCTCATCCTGACGATTCGCCTCGCTCGCCAGTCTCAATCCGAATCACAGCAGAAGAAACACCGAACGGAGAATGACCTTCTTCGCGCCACCAATGACCGGCTTCGCGCCATCTACGGTTTGACTTCCACGTTGACGGCAACCCTCAACTATCAGCGTGTACTCGATTCCATCCTGGACTTGAGTTTGAGCATACTAAATCTCGAGCCGGATGCTCCCCCCGATGACAGACTTGCCTGCACCGTCCTGCTATTTTCCAAAGAAGATACGCTTGAAGTCGGCTCTGCACGCCGTCTGACCCCGGCGGACATGCGCGTCGTTTTGCGCGGTCAGAAAGGAGCCATAGCCCAGGCCATCGAAACCGATAAACCGGTCCTTTTCAAAGGTGTGCATGATGACCCGGAATTGAACCGCTTTGTCACCTTTATGGGCTGCAATGAGATTTACTGCTTCCCATTGCGCAGCGGCTTCAATGCTTATGGAGTCCTGCTTTTCGGTCATCCGGAACTGGAGTTTTTCACTCCCGGGAGGTGTGAACTTTTGGAAATCCTTGGCAGCCAGGCAGTGGTTGCCATCCAAAATGCACGTCTCTATCAGGATGTGGTGGATGAGCGCGAACGCATGATCGAATTTCAGGAAGAAGCCCGCAAAAAACTGGCGCGTGACCTGCACGATGGTCCCACCCAGTCCGTCTCGGCGATTGCCATGCGGGCCAGCATAGCCCAGCGCATGTTGACTAAAGATCCAAAAGCGGTTAGCGACGAACTGGTTCGCATCGAGGATTTGGCTCGGCGCACGACGAAAGAGATCCGCCATATGCTTTTCACTTTGCGCCCATTGATTCTCGAGTCGCAGGGTTTGGTGGCCGCTTTGCAATCCATGGCAGAGAAAACGAAAGAGACATTCTCGCAGAACTTGGTCATCAAAGTGGACGAAAGTATCCTCGAGTCCATTGAAATGGGCAAGCAGGGAGTCATTTTTTATATTGTGGAAGAAGCTGTCAATAATGCCCGTAAACATGCCCAGGCCGGTCACATCTGGGTGACCCTGCATCCATATAAGGAAGGCTTAGCCTTGCTAATAATCCAGGATGACGGAATCGGGTTCGATGTCGCCGCCGTCAACCGATCCTATGATGAGCGCGGCAGCCTGGGCATGGTCAATTTGCGGGATCGCACTGAACTTGTCAACGGTATGCTCAATATTCAATCTGTGCCAGGCAAGGGCACCCGGGTCCAAGTCTATATTCCGTTGACGGAAGAGGCTGCCGATAGCCTTCACCATCCTTCCGGAACCCAATAACTCCCGCACCGATGCCAATTGCTGGCGGAATTCACTACATCCTCCACCAGGGGGGAAGGTCAACAAAGCCGCCGCTGGTGCTCATCCATGGCGCGGGGGGCGATCATTTATCCTGGCCGCCGGAGATACGCCGCCAGGCTGATGCGCGTGTCTTTTCGCTCGACTTGCCCGGACACGGAAAATCGGAGGGGCCGGGCCGGCAATCGGTTGCCGATTATGCTGATAGCATGGTTGGTTTTATGAATGCGGCGGGTCTTGCTCGGGCCGTGTTCGTTGGACATGCGCTGGGCGGCGCAATCGCTCTGACCCTCGCCATTGACCACCCTGAGTGCGTTGCCGGAATCGGGCTGATCTCCAGCGGGCCCCGCATACCGATTGCATCTTCGGTGCTGGAGAATGCTGTCAACCCCGCAACATTTAACCTGGCTGTCCAGTCGCTCGAGGAACTGATGCATATCCCGCAGGATGCAAAATATTTGAAGGACCTGATTCACAAGCATTTGTCTTCTATCCGCCCAACCCTCTTTCATGGTGACCTGCGTGCCTGTGACCGGTTTGACGTGACAACATGCCTGGATGCCATTCGGACTCCGGTGCTGGTGTTATGTGGCACAGAAGACCAACTCACTCCGCGACGTTATTCCGAGAGCTTGGCGGTTCAAATCCCCGGGGCTGCCCTGCAGACGATTGACGGTGCAGGACATTTGGTAATGCTCGAACAACCGCGCCGGGTGTCCGCATTATTGAGCGTCTTTCTTGCGGTCATTCCTGACTTTCCGGGAATGTAATCCTTTGTCGTAAAATACAGTCCGCCATTACGGTGGACAGTATTTACAAACCAAAAACTTCTTTCAGAATTGGAATGGCAATCTGGATAGCCCGTGCCCTGTGGCTCAGGCGATTTTTTTCATTCACTTCCAGTTCTGCCATGGTGTGCCAGAGGTCCGACAGAAAAAAAATGGGATCGTAGCCGAAACCATTGGTGCCGCGTTCATCCGGGATTATTTCCCCTTCACATTGACCCATTGTCAGTTTTACCTCGCCTGAAGGCAAAACAATTGCTACCGTTGACCTGAAGCGTGCTGTCCATGGACGCGGTTTATCACCCAATAGTCCAAGTAAATATTTCCGACGGTCGGCGTCGGTGGCGTTGGGAATGGGACAGAAGCGGTGCGAATGCAGGCCAGGTTGTCCGCCCAGGGCATCCACTTCCAGACCTGAGTCGTCTGCCAAAGTGATCATTCCGCTGGTATGTGCGAAAACCGTAGCTTTCTTGGCAGCATTTTCGGCATAGGTTTTTCCATCTTCGACCACGTCGAGAACGATCCCCATCTCGGCGGGAGTGAGAAGAACGAGACCGAGACCATCCAGCATAGCTTTGATCTCGTCAACTTTTCCCTTGTTGTTGGTGGCGATAAGCAGGCTGTCCATAAGGAGTTCTTCCCGATTTGCCGAGCAAATCATACTCTGCATGGTTTATTTCCGGTTGCGTTTGTCTTTTCGGATTTGTTCCATTGCCCAAACAGCATGTCCACGGATGAGCGGCTCATTATCTTGAAATGCTCTTTCCAGGGCTGGGAGGGCTGCCGGATCCCCAGAATTTCCCAAGGCTACGGCGACGTTACGGAGATAACCGCGCCGTTTGCTGCGCAAGACCGGATTTCCCTTGAATTTCCGGTTAAATTCTTTCGGCTTGAGCCCCAGTTCAGCAATCAAATCCGGGTTAGGCAGGCCGGGTAATGCATTGAAAGCGGGATCATATTCCTGGTCCCGTCCCGTACGAGATTCGGGATGATATGCAGGAACTGGGACTCCCAGGTTTGTAGAGCGGTTCCACGGGCAGACTTGCTGGCACATGTCACAGCCGAAGACCCGGTTGCCCAGGTGCGGGCGCAAACCAGGCGGGATTTCGTTCTTGTTTTCAATCGTCAGGAATGAGAGACACCGCCGGGCGTCGAGGGTGCGATCTGGAAGAATGCAACCTGTGGGACAGGCTGTTATGCAGCGTGTACACGTTCCGCAGTGATCGGCGCTGAAAGGCAGGTCGGGCTCCAGATGGATCCCGAGCAGTATTTCGGCCAAGAGGAAGTACGAACCGATTTTCGGGTGGATGAGGCAGGTGTTCTTGCCAATCCAGCCCAAACCAGCGCGCTGACCCAGGTCCCGTTCCAGGAGCGGACCCGTATCAGTGTACAAGCGATGCATGACCGGGCTCGCAACCTGTGTCTCGATGAAGGAGACCAGCGTTTTCAGACGTTCGGGATAAACGAGATGGTAATCACGGCCCCAGGCGTAGGCAGCTACGCGTCCAGCCACAGGCGGAAATTCGTTTTGTAAAGCAGGTCCCGGGTCCGGGTAGCTCATCGCGAGCATCAGGATGGAACGGCATTCAGGCAGAACCAGGCGGGGGTCGGCCCGACGGGGATCAGCCAGGTATTCCATGGAACCATGCCGCCCCATGGAAAGCCAGTATTGAAAGGCCGGCCAGTGGAGCGGTGGTTCAGGTGTTGTGACACCCGCCAGGGAAAATCCCAGGCGACGGGCTTCGTTTTTGACTGCCTGGGTGAGAGACACGTAATTCCTGTTTACTTGACTGTAACAACGACCGTCAACGACGGGCCGAAGTTGTAACCTTTGTCGTTCTGCAGGCGGAAGGAAGCTGCGTAGTTGCCAGCGTCGGTCGGGGCGTTCAACGAGACAGAGATTTTGAGCGTCTCGCCTGGCAGTACGAGGATGTCGAATTGCGAAGGCCGGATCCCTTTCCAGTCTGTTCCATCTCCACCCCAGCCGAAGATCAGGATATAGTCTTGGTTCCAGGTGCTGGGGCCCGCATTTTTCACCTGCCAGGTTTTGGTGAACGGGGTGCCGGCAACGACTTCAGAGCCATCCGGATAAGTCACATCAGCGATAAAAATGGCGTTGTCAACGGCGGCAGGTTGTGTGCCCGCGGTTGTGGGGATGGAATAAGGCGTCGCTGACGGAGTGCCAGGCAGCGGGGTGTTGGTAATGAGAGGCGTGTTGGTGGTCTGCAGGGTCGGGGTGATGGTGGGAGTGTTGGTGAGGCTTGGGGTTGGGGATACAGCCAGGCCAGTCTGGGTTTGCGCCACCTCTACGGTCTGCCAGATTTGGGTAATAGCCAGCGATGGGTCAGCGGTATTCTTTCCACCACCGCAGGCGGCCAACCCAAAAAAGCCGAGAGCCAAGAAAATGATGAGTTTGATAATCCGTGACATTCTTTCCTCCAAATCAAATCTTTTGCAATACTGGTGGGCCCGGTCCCTGCGATAGTCCCGGTTCTCGAATTTCATCCCGAATCTATCGCGGGAGGGAAACGGGGCAAGGTTTGGTTCTAACGAGGTAGTTAGTATTTAATTATAACAGAATCATTTTTTCAAAAAAATAAATTCCGCATTAGAGCAGCTACCGAACACTGAAAAAACCCTGTAACCATATTTTGGAATTTTCGAGGAAACCGAGAAATTAATGTTCATGGTTATGAGGAAGGATCAATACATTTTGACAATTTCAGAAATAAGAAATCCCGCCTCGACACCGAGACAGGATTTGATTCGTTTGCCACTTTTAGAAAAGTTAAATTCCCGGGATTGGTCAGGATGCCCACATCCGCACAAACCTGGCCGAAGGGAAGGTAACTCTGTTCGCTTATGCTTCTCCCTTTTTATAGGGGGTACCGTCTGCGGCAGGCATTCTTGAACGCCCGACGAAACCAGCCAGTACGACCATGGTGGCGATGTATGGGGCCATGGCGAGGAATTCCGACGGGATGCCCACCTGCAGGATGGAGAGTTTATTCTGCCAGGAGTCGAAGAATCCGAAGATGAGCGATCCCAGGAACGCTCCACCCGGATTCCAGTTGCCGAAGATCATGGCCGCCAGTCCCAGGAAACCTTTCCCTGCACTCATACTTTCTTGAAAAAAACCGATCTGACCAATGCTCATGTAGGCACCGGCAAAACCGGCGATGCCGCCACTGATCAGCACGCTGATGTAACGCAGCCTGAACACATTGATACCCAGGGTATCGGCGGCCTTCGGGTTCTCACCCACCGCGCGAATGCGCAGACCCCACTTGCTGTAATTATAGAAAAAGTGGGTGAAGAGGATCAGCAGAAACATGATATAGATCACCGGGCTTTGATTGAACAGGATCGGCCCAATGACCGGGATACGCCATAACAGAGGGATCGGCAGGGAGGCCAGGATAGGGCCTGAGTTGTTCAGGGCGGGGTTGGGATTTAGAAAGGCCCTGTAGAAGTAATTGGTGATACCCAGGGCAAGAATGATGATCCCGGTTCCGCTGATGATCTGGTTGATCCGGTAGCGGATCGAAAGGACTGCATGTAACGCTCCCAGGAGCATGCCGGCCAGGATACCCGTAAGAAATCCAATGATGAGACTATGGGTCACACTGGCAACGACAACGGAGAGGAAGGCTCCCAACAAGATCATTCCTTCAATGCCGATGTTGACCACGCCAGATCTTTCGGAGTAGATCCCGCTGAGCGCCGCCAGCGCGATGGGAGTCGCAGAGATAACGCTGCTGACCAGCATCCCGGTCAGGTTGAGCGAATTATCCCTGGCGGCCCAGATCAGGAACAGGAGGATGCCAAGGCTGATCATGGTTATCAAGACTGCATTCGTATATCTCTTAAAGCCTTTGATCAGCTGCCAGACGCCTGCCAGTCCGACAAAAATCGCGACTGCCAGGATGGATGCCCAGGTCGGAATGACAAGGTCCGGCGCGGCAATATCCACTCCGGCCCGCTTGCTGGCGAGCACAAAAGTGGAAACCATGCCGCCTGTTCCGATCAAGAGTAAAAGAAGCGCGGCTGCTTCGGCCAGCAGGAATATCCCCACTGTAAATCTTCTCCGGCTCCCGCCCTGGGCATTGCTATTCATGCTCACAGCTTGTGACATAGATATCTCCTCATGATTTGCTTGCACTGGGTGCGGCAGATTTCTTTTCACGGCGCGACGAGCGCAAATGATAAAGGCCGCGGATGATCTCGGGGGCAGCCACGAAGACTATGACCATACCCTGGATGATGCGGATGATCTCCACCGGCGTACCGGCCACCACCTGCATGCGGGATGCACCACCGCGCAGGAAGGCGAAAAGCAGCGAGGATAGCACCACCCCGAGTGGGTGGCTGTTTCCCAATAATGCCAGTGCGATGGCATCAAAGCCGTAGCCGGGTGAAAAGGACGTCATCATACGGTGGTCCACGCCCAGGAGATGGATGGACCCGGCCAGTCCGCAAAGGATGGCACTGATGATCAAAGCCAGGACCATCGTCTTTTGTACGGGAATACCGGCATAGCGGGCTGCCTTTGCATTGGTTCCCACCATGCGGAGCTCCATGCCAAAGGGGGTCTTCCACAACAGCCAATAGACCACCACCGCCATCCCCAGAGCGATGAAGAACCCCCAATGGATGCGCACCGGGCTGGGGAAGATGGTAGCCAGGATCGCGGTAGGCAGGACCTGGGGCGTGGCCGGGGTACCCCCACTTTTCATGGGACCATTGAGCAGATAATCCATCAGGCGATAGGCGATGTAGTTCATCATGATGGTATTGATGACCTCATGGGCTCCAAATCGTGCTTTAAGAATACCTGGAATAAAGCCCCAGATTCCTGCCGCAACGGCTCCCGCCAGGATGGCCAGCGGTGCATGGATGTACCATGGCAGCCCATGAACAGCATAGCCCACGAAAGCTGTTGCCAGCCCGCCAATGTATAGTTGGCCTTCAGCGCCAATGTTGAACAGGTTGCATTGAAAACCGACCGCCACTCCTAGCCCGGCCAGGATATACGGTACGGAAAGCATCAGGCTTTCGCTGACCGGCCGGATGGCGGCCAGCAACTGCTTGCTCTCGCCGGTCTTGATCCAGATCCCCAGCTGCCGGAAAATTTCGCCCGGATCACCAAATGCGCCGATGAACATCGCCGTATAGGCATCCCAGATGGTGACGAAGGTCGTACCGAGTGCCATCAAAGGATTATTAAAGAAATTACCCCAGGCCGCCAGGGTCTCCAGGTCTGAGAAAGCAATAATGAATGCACCAATCACCAGGGCGGTGAAAACAGCCAGGATTGGCAACAAAACTCCTTCGGAAACACCTTTGCGAACAAACAGGCGCTGCCAAAAACTATGCCCTTGAACTTCCTGAGGGTTGGTTTGGGTTGGCTTAGCGGATATCTTGCTCAAATTGAACCTCCTCTGTTTCAGGCTGTTTCAGTCTGCACATTGGAACGGATACCGGCCATCAGCAGGCCAAGACCTTCCTTAGTCGCTTCTTTGGCAGGCGTGATGTCCAGAATTTTCCCGCCGAACATTACCGCAATCCGGTCGGAAAGACTTATGATCTCATCCAGCTCGGGCGAGACCAAAAGCACAGCACAGCCCTCGTCGCGTTTCTTTACGATCTGCCCGTGTATGTACTCGATGGAGCCGACATCCAGGCCACGGGTCGGTTGCGAGGCGATCAGCAGCTTGATGGGGCGTGAGAACTCGCGCGCCACAATGACCTTCTGCTGGTTGCCCCCCGAAAGGGTGGAAGCAGGAAGGAATACGCTCGGGGTTCGAATATCAAATTCCTTCACCCGCTGCTCGGCTGTTTTTATAATCTCATCGCCGTTCAGGTTGAAACCGCGAGAGAAGGGAGGTTCATAATATGTATTTAAAACCAGATTGTCTTTAATGGGAAAGGGTAATACCAGCCCGTCGCACCGGCGGTCCTCCGGCACATGGGCGGAACCGGTCTCACGGATTGTGCGCGGCGAAGCCCGGGAAATATCCTTTCCCAGGAGGGTCACCTTGCCAACCGTACAAGACCGCAAGCCGGTCATGGCCTCGACCAGTTCCTTCTGACCATTACCCTGCACACCCGCGATCCCCAGGATTTCGCCCGCCCTGACCTGGAAATTAACTCCCTTGACGGCCTCCAGGTGGCGGTCGTCCATCACATGCAAATCGGCTACATCCAGGACCACATCCCCTGGTGAGGACGGTTTCTTGTCGACGGTTAGGATCACCTCGCGACCCACCATCATGCTGGCCAGCGAGGCTTCGGTGGATTCAGCGGGTGTCGTCGTCCCGACCACCTTCCCGTTGCGGAAGACGGTGATGCGATCGGCGATCTCCAACACTTCCTTCAGCTTGTGCGTGATAAAAATGACCGATTTCCCCTGATCGACCAGGGAGTGCACGACCTTGAAGAATTCCTCCGCTTCCTGCGGTGTCAGGACGGCCGTGGGTTCATCGAAAATAAGGATGTCTGCTTCGCGATATAAAACCTTGATGATTTCTACTCTTTGCTGGACGCCCACCGAAAGGTCTTCAACCATGCTGTCTGGCTCGACCTTGAGGCCGAAACGCCCAGAGATGTCAGCGATCTGCTTTGATACGGATTTCCTGTCCAGGATTCCGGCACCATTGGTCGACTCGACCCCCAGCATGACGTTTTCTGTTACTGTGAAGACAGGCACCAGCATAAAATGCTGGTGGACCATCCCGATGCCGAGGCGGATGGCGTCACGGGGGTTATGGATGTTCACTTTCGAACCGCGGATGAATATTTCGCCTGCATCGGGAGAATACAGGCCATACAGGATATTCATCAGGGTGGTCTTGCCGGCGCCATTCTCCCCCAGGATGGCCAAGATTTCCCGCTCGTTTAGAATCAGGTCGATGTGGTCGTTGGCCAAAACACCGGGGAAGGATTTCGTGATTCCACGCAATTCCATGAGAAGAGACATAGGATTGTCCTTGGTCAGGAGAAGACATCACACACATGTAATATTGTTAATCAGGTGGTGCCTGATTGATTTGAGACACCACCTGATTTGTTTTGTTAAGCTTTTAATCTAAGATTATGGAGCCGGATACAAACCACCAGGGCAAGAAGCTGGATAGGAAATACAGCCCGCGTCGGTCAGCTCGCCGGAGACCATCTTAGCCTTCAGGGCGTCGATCTCTGCCAATAGAGTGGCCGGGATCTCGATGCCTTCGCCGAAGGTGCCCAATTGGACACCATTGTTGGCCATTTCGCCAATATAGGTTCCGCAGCCGTCGAAGGTGCCTTCCATGGCGTTCTTGATGACATCGTAATGGACCTGAGCCATGTTCTTCATGACGCTGGTCAGGATGACACTTGAATAATCAGAGAACTGAATGGTACCATCTGTATCCACCCACATGCCAAGTCCACCGCGCTCCTGTGCAAGCGGGAAGACGACCGAGCCGATCAGGCCGCCGACGCCGATGACGATGTCAGCGCCTTCGTCGAACAGGGAGGTGGCAGACTGCAGGGCAACGGCCATATCCGTGAAGTTGTTCGTGAAAGTGCCTTCGCCGGTTGCGTTATCCCAGCCGAGCAAAACAGCATTCGTACCGTGCGCGGCGTTGTAGGCTTCAATGCCCATCTGCAGACCAACACCAAAGATGGTCACGGTCGGGATCTTGGCGCCGCCAAAGAAGCCGATCTTGCCGGAGGTGGTCATGCCGGCGGCCAGGTAGCCCGCTAGGTAGGCCGGCTGGTCGGTCTTATAAATCTCACCCACGACATTGGGGATGCAGGCATCGTAGCCCGGGTTACCTTCAGCAACATCGAAAGGAGCGGGATAGGCCATGTCGGCGATCACGAACTTGGTATCCGGATATTGTGCCGAGACCACCGCCAGGTCATTGGCCAGAAAGAAACCGGCCGCGATGACCATGTCAAAACCCTGGCTGGCAAATGTGGTCAGGTTGGGCGTGTACTGGCTGGCTTCGGTGGATTGAGCGTACTGCGTTTCGGCACCCAATTCCGTGCCAGCTCGCTGGACGCCTTCCCACTGCGTCTGGTTAAAGGACTTGTCAGCGATACCGGCAGTATCCGTGACAAAGCCCACGCAGAATACTTCTGGTTTTGTGCAGTCCACCTTGGGTGTACAGGCTGACAGTATCAACGTGGCAACTAAAACGACCGCCATGAATACAGGTATTTTTTTCATAATCTTCTCCTCAAATGATCGAATGGATTGGTTGGGGGAACTACTTGTGAAACTTCAATTTTTTCAGCCAGATATTACCTCCTTTATTGGTTGTAAAAATTTAGATCATTGAATACGATGCATAAGCTAGTATACAATGTCTCTGGAATAAAAACAAGATGAGCTAAAGCATATTATTCGTACTCACAATGTCATTGGGTTGTGGCAGGTACTTCCATCTGAATCTTGCCTGAAAGCAAGGTTTGAGGCAGAGCAAACATCTTTTGTCTAACATCCTCATGGACAAGTGAGGCAAGTTCATGATAAGGTGCAAAGCCAATTTGACCAGGATAATTCCCGGCAGGGTAGGTGCCGGTTTGGGTCTGCGCCTGCCTGGCTGCCCGCAGCAAATCCACAATACCAGGCGCGATCATTTTTAGAACGCTGGTCAGTATGCGCGGGGCTAATCCGGGCAAGGCATAATACTGATCGATATCTGCGCCGATGACATAAGCTCCGCGCATTCCTGCGGCAACAAGTGCACTGCTTCCGGTGGTGTCTCCAACGCTGAAGATGATATCTGCCCCGCCATCAACCATGGAATTGGCAGCGGCTGCCCCCCACCCTGGATCATTGAAGGTCTCGTCCAAACCAACCTCGTTATGATATCTAACCATGGTCTTCACCTCCGGGTTGATGTAAAGTGCTCCAACAATGAATCCATCGCCATATCTTTTCATGGGCAGCCAGGCATCGCTGCCGCACACCGCACCAACCTGTCCGGTTTGTGTCATCTCGGCTGCCATTGCCCCTGCCAGGAAGCCAATTTGGTTCTCTGGAAAAATGAGCCAGGCAAGATTCGGAAGGTTGTTCTGACCCTCAGGCTGGCGCTGATCAGTGCCAATAAAAAAGATGTTTGAATATTGTCCCGCGGCAGCGTTAGTAGCAGCGCTTGAATCATATCCGACCGTCACAATCGCATCGTAACCGGAGTCTGCGAAAACACGAATATTTTCTTCGTAGTCCCTGGCGTCAATTGTCTCAATGGAGGCTATCCAATCGGCAATACCATCCGATCTGGCCTTATGGAGACCTTCCCAGGCAGCCTGGTTGTAAGCTCGATCATCGCGCCGACCGACATCTGTTACGAGCCCAACGCAGAAGACTTCTGGTTGTGTACAGTCGAGGGATACGGGTGTGCAACCTGTGGCGACCAGAATAAGAGGCAGAAAAATTATCATCGAAACATGGATCTTCTTCATTTTACAAGCATCTAGAGATAATTTGAATATGGAACCGAGGCTCTGCCCGCCGTTCAGCCGGCTTTTTTCTCCTCGCCGCGTTTTACAGCCAACATGGTCACAAAAGCCAGGGCCATGAATACAAAGCTGAACAACCACAACCAGCGATATTCACTTCCCATGGATTCCACCAGCAGTCCGCCCAGCGTTGGGCCAAGTACGGCTGCCAGTTGAGAGGAAAAATAATATAGCCCGGTAAATGCCCCAATCCGGCGCTCATCTCCATGGTCATATACAAGAGGCAGGCTGTTTACGTTAATCAGGGCCCAGAACCCACCGGTTGCAATCAAGACGATCGCAAAGAGGAGGCTTCCTTGAATGAAGAAAAAGCCAAACAACAGGAGAACTATCAACCCGATCAACCCGGTCCGGATGATCGGTCCGCGCCCGAAGCGAGTCCCCAGGAAACCGGCTGGAATTGAGAAAATGATGAAGGAAATCGTCACCAGTCCGGCGTAAATGGAGGCGGTCCCGGGCCGCATGCCTAGTGAGAAGACCGCAAATGATGACAATCCAGTTTCAAGAGCATTGAAAGCCATAAACCATAGCAGGATGCTTACCAGAACATACACACCGCTCTTATCAGGGTTGGAGAATAGAATGCGAACATTTTTGAGCACGTTGACCTTCTCGCGATCTTCTCCTCCGGGTAGCGTGCGTGGTTCCTTTACAAAAATGAGGGCAGTAAGCAATGCCACAATTGCCACGAGCCCACCGGCCAAAAAAGGCAACAGTCGGGCAGTTTCTTGCGAAGTGCTTTCGAACGCATTGAAAATCATCCCGCTGCCAAAGTAGGCCAGCAAACCTCCAGCACCGCCCATCAAGTTAATGACGCCATTGGCTTTGCTGCGATCGTCCCGTTCAAACAGATCTCCCAGCCAGGCGACTGTTGGTGAGCGGAACAGCGCCATACCGAAATTTGTGATGAGGATAAATACCAGCACAGCCAGTACGGATTGGGCTACCGGAATAAAGACGAAAGCCAGTAAAGCAATTGGCGCACCAATCAAAATCCATATCTTGCGGCGACCAAGTTTGTTCCAAGTATGGTCACTAACACTGCCTGCCCATGGGGCAATAAACATGTTAATCAGGTTGTCCCATGTCATGATGAACATCGCCAGACTGGGCGCCAGGCCAAAACCGACAATTTTCGGCAGCTCCCGGCCTTCTGCCAGGAGTTGATGTTCGAACCCAGGGTTACCAGCCTGCAAGAAAAGGGGAATATATTGATTGAAGATTGGCCAGATGATGCTAATTCCCAGGAAACCAAATCCCAATAAAAAAGTCCTTCCCCAAAGGAATCGTTTTTTATGCATTTTTATTTTTCTCCATTTCTATGAATCAATAGGATCTGAGGCACGGTTTCGTTTTTCCAGATACTTTTTATCTGCCTCGCTCAAAGGAGCGTTTTCCAACAAATCAGGCCGGCGTTCCAGAGTCCGGCACAAGGATTGCTCCCGGCGCCACTTTTCGATTTTTGCATGATCGCCAGAGAGCAGGATTTCGGGAACACCCCAGCCGCGATAATCTGGTGGACGGGTGTAGTGCGGGTATTCGAGCAGACCGGCGGCGTGTGAGTCGTTCATTGCGCCGTCAGGATCGCCGAGCACGCCGGGGAGAAGACGGGAAATGGCATCGATCAGGATGAGTGCTGGGAGCTCGCCGCCGGTTAGAACGTAATCGCCGACGGAGATTTCGTCGGTGACCAGGTGTTGGCGGATGCGCTCATCCACGCCTTCGTAGCGGCCACAGATCAGGGCCAGGTGCGTGTGCCGTACTAATTCCATCCCGAATTTTTGGCTGAAGACACGTCCTTGGGGGGTCAGCAAAATGACCGGGCAGCCGGATTCCAGTCCGAGCACACTTTCGACAGCCGCGAAGACCGGTTCGACTTTCATCACCATTCCACCGCCTCCGCCGTAGGGTTCGTCGTCAGTGACATGGTGTTTGTCTGCAGCCCAGTCGCGGATGTTGTGGATGCGTACATCAATCAACCCGCGCTGGCGGGCACGAGACAAAATACTACTGTTGAGATAGGGGGGAAAAACTTCTGGGAGCAGCGTGAATACGTCGAACTCCATGTACTTATTCTAAACGCAAGCAGATTGTCTGACAAGAGGATTGGCGGGGATTGACGCCCATTTGAATAGGATGGTAAGATGATTATATGTATCTGCGAGGTTCGAAATGGAGCATGCGCCAGCGGCGCCCACGAATCAATTGGTTCTTGATAGTGGTCGTAGTAATTCTAATTGCCATTGTCACTTACGTTGACCGGTTCATTCTGCCAACGGCGCAGACACCGTTTATCGCGACTTTGACGGCCACCCGTGAATCGGAGTCTTACATCACGGATGCGGAGAATTTGTTTACTGAAGGGAAATTACTTCAATCGATTGATACTTACCTGGAGGCGATCCGCATCAAACCGGATGACCCGTCAATCTATACTGCCCTTGCGCGCGTCCAGGTATTTTCCGGGAAGTATGACGAGGCGTTGGTCAATGCCGAAAACTCTCTTCTGCTCAATCCTAACAACTCGATGGCGCATGCTGTGCGCGCCTGGGCGTTGACTCAGAAGGAGGATTATGTTGCAGCAGATAATTCTTTGAAGGAAGCTCTACGATTGGACCCCACCAACGGTATCATCCAGGCTTACAAGGCTTTCTTGTACGGCAAGATGTTCGAAAACAACGCCGGCCCATATGTTGACCCGATCCCCGTGGCCATTGAATCATCTAATGCTGCTGTCAATTTGGCTCCCAACAGTCTGGAAGCGCACTGGGCGCGCGCCTACATCCTCCAGATCACAGATAACCGCGAACAAGCAGTCCAGGAATATCAGCTTGCCTTGCAGATTAACCCGAATATTTCTGAAATCCACCTGGAACTCGGTGTGACCTACAAGGGGCTGGGTGTGATTGAATCGGCTATTCAGCAATACACTCTTGCCAATACTTATAATCCTTCCGATATCCGTCCCTACCTTTACAGTTCCCGTGCCCTGGCTTCGATCGGTGAATATGCCAAGGCTGCCCAGTATGCTGAAAGCGCGGTTTCGAATGATCCTACGAATCCTTATTTGCGTGGCAACTGGGGATTTATGCTTTACAAGAATTACGAATGGCCAAGCGCCATTGTTCAACTATCTCTGGCAGTTAATGGTGGAACGAATGAGGATGGTGAGGTCCTCCAGCCGCAGCCTCTGACCGGCGGCGACACTCGCATCGCTGAATACTTTTCTGTCTATGCCATTCTTCTGGCAAAGAGTGAAAGCTGTGGAGAAGCCCTGCGAATTACTCAGCTCCTTGTGACGAACGTCCCGAATGATGCGGATGCTGCTTACAATGTTGATTATGTTCAGCAACTTTGCGCCCAAAGTCTGGGGTCACGCTCCAGCCCAGTGCCGGAACCGGGACTACCACGCAGCCTTAGGCGACCCCTAAAGCCACCCCAACCCAATGAAAGTTAATCGCCGCCGCGCTCTTTTTTATCAGCGCCGGACCTCGAACCTATATCGCCTGGTTGCCCTGGCTTTGTTCATCCTAGGCGGGATCTGGATTGTGATTCGACTGAATACAGGTGAGATCCCCAACCCCTTCAACCCGACCCCCACCTCTACGAGGACGATAAATTCCTGGGTACTGGAAGGGGAAGCCTCGTTTAATGCTGGCGACCTACCTGCTGCCATCGCTGCTTATCTGGAAGCTACAAAGGTGGATCCGAATAATGCCGGAGCCCTGGCCGAACTGGCGCGCATCCAGGCCTATTCCTCGCGTTTGCTATCCAATGACACTGACCGCCTGACGCGGCTGACCGAGGCGCTGGAATCTGCAGACCAGGCTAGAGCCCTCGCGCCTGAAGACAGCAACGTTCTCGCCATCCGTGGCTTTGTTCTGGACTGGAACGCCGATCCGAACTTGGATGCCTTGCGCACTTCGGGCAAGATAGCCGCCAAGCTTATCATTGAAGCCGATCAGGAAGCATTGCGTGCCATCTCTTCGAACAGCCAGAATCCGCTGGCTCTGGCTTTCTATGCAGAAATTCTCATCGACGAGCAGAAGTGGACGCAGGCCGAGCAGTATATCCAATCTGCGCTTCAACTTGGCCCGCAGGTGATGGATGTTCATCGGGTTTATGGTTATTACCTTGAATCCAACAAGCTATACAGCCAGGCAATCGAAGAATATCAGCAAGCACTGACGATTAATCCGAATCTGACATTCCTATATATTTCCATCGGGCACAATTACCGCACACTTGCTTTTAGCAGTCCCCGCGGGTCCCAGCAGACGGAACTCTATAACCAGGCTTTGGAGAGCTATGCCAAGGCGGTTCGCTTGAATGAACAGAAAAATATTCTCGACCCTTCGCCTTATCTCGCCATCGCAAAAGCATATGCTCAACAGGGCGAATTCTTTGCCGCTGCCTTGAATGCCCAAAAGGCGATCACACTCGATCCATCGAACGCTGACCTTTACGGGCAATTAGGTAATATTTATAAACGCGGACGTAATTATGAAACGTCCATCCTGGCTTTGCAATGTGCTGTGGATGGCTGTTCGCCGGAAATCTCTTGTCTGGCCCGCAATGGCTGCCCGGCGGGTGATCAAGGAGTTACTGTCATTCCTCTTCCGCTTTCACCTAGAAGTGCAACTTATTATCTTGACTATGGCTCCGTACTGGCGGCTTTTTCTCCCCAGAAGCCCAGTAACTGCATTGCGGCAGATAGAATCCTGACACTGCTTATCCAAACCTATAATACTGACCAAACCATTGTGCGCAATGCTGCCGATGGCCTGTCCATTTGCAGAAATGTACTTGCGGCACAGACTCTGACGCCCACGCCTGTAACCAAGCAGGCTTCCACGATCATCACCACGCCAATGCCGGGATATACGCCGCAGCAGTAAGGGTAAGGAAAGGCCCGGACCAGGTGCTGGGGAATATCAGAGTATTGTTAATATCCTAAACATACTCTTGACGCCAATCCAGAAATCCTTTATGATAACAATTAGCACTCGCATGCATGAGTGCTAATGTCAATGTAATCCACTATTTCAGGAGGCATATATGAAACTTAATCTCAAACCTTTGGGCAGTCGTGTGGTGATCGATCCCATCGAGCAGGATGATATCACCGCGGGCGGGATCGTACTCCCCGAAACGGCCAAAGAAAAACCCCAACAGGGCAATGTTTTGGCAATCGGTCCTGGCGACCGTGACGAAGATGGAAAGCGTATTGCCATGGACTTAGCCGTCGGCGACAAAGTCTTGTACGCCAAGTATTCCGGCACGGAAATCAAAATGGATGGCAAGAAACTGCTCATCATGCGCGAGAGTGACATTCTCGCAATCGTAAAGTAATTTACCTAATTGGAGGAATGAACTATGGCTGCAAAACAACTCGTCTTTTCCGAAGATGCCCGTCGTCGGCTTCAGCAAGGTATTGACGTGGTCGCCAATGCGGTTGGCACCACCCTCGGTCCCAAGGGCCGTAACGTAGCCCTTGATCGCAAATTCGGCTCTCCCACCATCACCCACGACGGCGTGACCGTTGCCAAGGAGATCGAACTGGAAGACCCATTTGCAAATATGGGCGCACAGCTTCTTAAGGAAGCCGCCACCAAAACCAATGATATTGCCGGAGATGGCACCACCACCTCCACCGTTCTGGCGCACGCTATTGTCACCGAAGGCTTAAAGAACCTGGCCGCGGGTGCCAACCCGATGCGTTTGAAACTTGGCATCAGCCAGGGTGTGGAAACGGTCGTCGCCGCTCTGCGCAAGATGTCTCAAAAGATCGAAACTAAGGAAGAAATCGCCTCAGTCGCAACCAACTCTGCCGCTGATCCAGAAATCGGCAAACTGATCTCCGACGTGATGGACAAAGTCGGCAAAGATGGCGTCATCACGGTTGAAGAGTCAAAGTCCCTGCAATTCGAGACCGAGTATGTGGAAGGTATGCAGTTCGATCGCGGTTACATCTCGGCCTACTTCATTACCGACCCCGAGCACATGGAAGCGGTGATCCCGGATCCTTACATCCTTATCTACGACAAGAAAATCTCCGCTGCCCAGGACATCGTCCCGGTGTTGGAAAAATTGGTCCAGATTGGCAAGCGTGACCTGGTCATCATTGCCGAAGATATTGACGGTGAAGCACTGGCGACCCTGGTGCTTAACAAACTGCGCGGCATGTTGAACGTACTGGCCGTCAAGGCCCCGGGCTTCGGCGACCGCCGCAAGGCCATGATGCAAGATATCGCAGCTCTGACCGGTGGTCAGCTTATTTCTGAAGAGACCGGCCGGAAGCTCGAAACCACCACACTGCAAGACCTCGGTCGGGCAGAGAAAGTGGTCACCGACAAAGACAACACCACTATCGTCGGCGGCAAGGGCGAGTCTGCCCAGATCAAGGGCCGCATCGAGCAGATCCGGGTCGAGATCGATAAAAGTACCAGCGATTACGACAAAGAGAAACTCCAGGAGCGCCTGGCCAAACTCTCCGGCGGTGTTGCCATCATCCGTGTTGGCGCAGCCACCGAGACCGAACTCAAAGAGAAGAAGCACCGCGTTGAAGATGCACTCTCAGCTACCCGCGCTGCCATCGAAGAAGGCATCGTCCCGGGTGGAGAGATCGTCTTCATCAATGCTGTCGCGGCTCTTGATAAGGTAAAGATCACTGGTGACGATGAGAACATAGGCGTTGTCATTGTCCGAAAGGCGCTTGAAGCCCCCATCCGCAAGCTGGCTGAGAACGCCGGCCAGGATGGTGCGGTAATCATCGAGAACGTCCGCCGGCTCGCCAAGGAACAGGGCAATAAACACCTCGGCTACAATGTCATTACCGGTGAATATTGTGACATGCTCAAGGCTGGCGTGATTGACCCCCTCAAGGTCGTGCGTGGTGCTCTCGAGAATGCGGCCTCCATTGCCGCCATGATCCTGACCACCGAATGCCTCGTTACAGACGTCCCCGAAAAGGACAAACCATCTCCCATGCCCCCCGGCGGCGGAATGGATTACTAAACCACCTACTCTTGTAAGGGCGACCAGTTGGTCGCCCTTACGCTTTTAATTAATTGGTATAATCCTGGGCAATGACTCGCTCATCACTCAAACAGTTCCTTGCAGGCACGATTTTTATTTTCACCCTGACCCTTATAGCGTGCGGTCTGGACTTAGGACCTGTGTCTGTTCCAACTCCGACCCCCCCGATGACCCCCGCGCCAACCGGGACCCTGCTCCCGGTGGTGGTCAGCGTCAACGCCGAGGACATTACCGTTGCAGAATTCGAGGCTGAACTTGCCCGTTATCAGCAGGCCCATACCAGCCTGGGGGATAACGCTAGCCAGGAAACGGCGACCCAGACCGTTCTAAATGATATTATTAATTCCCTTCTGCTGGAGCAGGCCGCGGCTGCCTACGGTTTTGTTGTGGATGATGCGACGGTTCAGGATCGGATTGACGCACTGGCTGCCTTGGTGGGGGGGCCAGATGCGCTGGCAGTTTGGGAATCCACCCATGGGTATACCGGCACAGATTTCCGGTCCACATTGCGCCGCCAGATCGCCGCTGCCTGGATGCGCGACCAGATCACTGCATCAGTCTCCACCACTGCCGAGCAGGTACACGTTAAACAGATTTTGCTCTATAATGCAGATGATGCGCAACAAGGGCTCGGTTATTTGCAGGCCGGCTTGAATTTCGAAGAATTGGCGGCCCAGTATGATCCGGTAACTAAGGGCGAATTAGGCTGGTTCCCGCGTGGCTATCTTCCTGCCCTGGTCATCGAAGAAGCAGCTTTTGCCCTCCAGCCCGGTCAGTATAGCCCCAATATCCAGGATGAGACCGGATATCATATCCTGTATGTTGTGGAACGTGATCCCGCCCGCCTACTTTCGCCGGATGCCCTTTTGATCCTACAGGAACGCGCCCTGCAAAGCTGGCTGACCCAACGACGGAATGAGAGTACAATTCTCTATGGGCCCTGATATGAGATGGGAGAATGATTTATGGATAATTTTGAACTCAAACCTGAACGCAAGAAGGTCAACCGGAAATCGCTGGTCTGGAATTTCCTGACCGTCGGTGTATTGCTGGGGATCTTCTGCCTGGGATACTATTTTCTGACCATCTTCAACGATCCGAATTCGCCCTTCAATCCCTTTCCGCCTGCTGCGCCGCTCCCCACACTCTTTCAAACGGTTACTCCCACCAGCACCATTATTCCTCAACCCAACACCTGGACCCCTACCATAACGATCCAGCCTTCGCCCTCCCGCACCAAAGCCCCCACCTGGACATTGCTCCCGCAAATGATAACTCCATCTACCCCCACTATCACACCTACACTTCCCACGCCAACCATCACTTCCACTCCCATGCCGGTTTCGGCAGTGATAACATACCTGGCAAGTACAGATTTCCATCCTGATAATATTTGTGATTGGTCAGGCGTAGCTGGAAAGGTGTTGGGAACTGACGGCAAACCGCTTCAATATCAGCAGATTGAACTGGGCGGCACATTTGACGGAAAGGCCATCAGTTTCTTGACTTTGAGCGGGTTAGCTCCCGCGTATGGCCAGTCTGGTTATGAACTATTCCTCAGCGATCATCCCAGCACTTCCACCGGGATGCTCTGGATCCAGTTGTTGGACAACACCGCCAAACCCTTGACCAACAAGATCTATTTTGACACCTTCGATGACTGCACCCGGAACCTGGTGATGGTGGTTTTTACCAAGACCCGCTAATGGCATTGATCACATAGTAAGAACGCGGCTTGTTTGAGCTGCGTTCTTTTCGTTTTTTGGGGCTGTATTTGAAGCTAGACCGCCATATTCCAATGAGCATACTTGGAATTGTTGCCACGCGCTATCTCCATGAACAACTTGCGCAGTTGCTCGCCGATGGGTCCCATCACACCTTTCCCGATCGGACGGTAATCCACCTTGGTTACCACGGTTACCTGTGCGGCGGTGCCGGTCAGGAACAACTCTTCGCAGATGTAGACTTCCGTGCGGTCAATCGGACGTTCAACCACCGTCAGCCCCAATTCGTTCCGAGCCAGCTCCATTATCGAACGGCGGGTGATGCCCTCCAGGATGTTATCCGTCACCGGTGGGGTGACCAGGAACCCGTCGCGCACCATGAAGATGTTCATGGCACTGCCCTCGGTCAGGTGGCCCTCCTGGGTCAGGACCAGCGCCTCGTCAAAACCAGCCCGCGCTGCATCGGTTTTGATCAGCGCCGAACTGGCATATGCGCCGCTGATCTTGCCGCGCGCCGGGATCATGTTATCATCAATGCGCCTCCATGAAGAAATCGTCACGTGGGCGCTGGTATCGTTCTTGATGTATTGGCCGAACGGCAGTGCGAAAATGGTCAGATCCTCTTTCAGGTCGTGCAGGCGTACACCGATCCCTTCCTCGGCTTTATAAGCCAGCGGTCGGATATATATATTCTGCCGGTAGGCATCACGACGCAGCAGTTCGAGGGTCAGGTCGGTCAGGCTTTCGGGGGTGTGTTCGAATTCCATGCACAGTAACCGGCATGAATTCAGGAAGCGCCGGTAGTGGTCCAGTGGACGAAAAACGAAGAGGCGTTTCTTCTCTTCGTTCCAGTAGCCGCGCATGCCGCCGAAAACAGCGGTGCCGTAATTGAGCGCATGCGTGGCAACTCCGACTTTCGCCTTGGAGTAGGGGACAATCTTGCCCTGGAAATACGCGTTCTTGGGGATATCCACAGAAGATCCTCCATAAGTTGGAATTGGGTGCGGACTATTATACCGCCTCTTACAGGACCTAAAACCGGCGCCGAGAACTTGTGTGCGCTAAATTGATGAGATATGATGGCGGACGGGGAGAATATTGGAGGCTAGAGAGCAGGGCGCAGTTCCGCCGCATGTGGCGACCCCGGGATATCCGCCGGCGCCGTTCACAATAAAAAAAATCCGACGGCGGAACAAAAGATCGCAGCCTGGCCGATGCGTACACGTCCCCTCCCTACACCTGGCTCCATGCGGTACCCTGCGTATATCCCAATTCCCAGACAAGAACCTCATTGTCGCCCAATGTCGCGGTCAATCCCTCTCCGGACACGCCATATTTATACCAGCACGATCGCACAGGCACATAGTCCGACGGCGCCTGTGAATTGACCGTGTATGACCCCGGGCGAAGACCGCCGAAATTCGAATATTCTATCCCGCTCTGTGTTTGCGGGTCCGGCTGGGTTTTCGACGATGTGGTAAACTGGTGCACGGTGCCGTCCACTCCCACGGAAGAATCGAAGACGGCGGTACAGGAGGTATCATCCCCGTCCACAACCATGGCCCGCACCGGAATGGTGCCGCAGGCGGTATGGCAGGCATCATTCCAATCATTACACCCATTGTCACACAGCCGTATCACGTCATCGCAGGCGGGGAAACACGGCGAACATACCGTCGAGTGCGGAACACACCCAGGCGTTGGGGTCACGTCCGGCGGTGGGACTGGACCTTCCCCGGGAGGATACGGGATACCCGTAATATCCGCCCCGCACGGGTCTATCCGGAACTGGTCGCTACCGGCGTCACAGCAAAATGTGGCTACATATCCTTCGTAGCAGGATCCGGCGCTGCACATGCTCGCGCAGGAGGTGGTTGCCGTTGAACAGGTCTGGTAGCTTATCAGGTTCCCGCCGCAATACTGTGATGTCCCCACGCCCACTTTGCAGGTCACGCCCCCAACTGGACATGGTTTGTATACCTCCGTACACGGATTTAAGGCTTGAGTCGCAACGGGAAGTGTCGGGTATGCTCCCACCTTTTCCATATTGGGCGAACCGAACCCAAACGCAACCATCGTCACCAAAATGCCGATGAGATATAACACGAGTATTAACCATTCGCCATGCTCCATTCACCATTCTCTATTCTTTAACTGGACGCGGACGCAGCGTGAAAGTCTCCTCCCCTCCCAGCACCTTCCCGAGCGGTTCCGCCTTCAGCGCCATCACCCGGCTGTTTGTGAAAAAGCCGAATTCAAAACTGGTCATGTCACCCGCCTGTTTGCCGGGAATTGGCATCAGCCTTGCAGTGAGGGGTTTGTCGAGGCGCAGCGCCAGGGCGGAGAGGTCCAGCAGGAGCGCTGCGATCTGCCCGGAGGTGACGTCTCCGGCCAGAGGCACGGTGTCCAGCCCGGTGCCGCACACGGCGGAATAAAGCAGCAGGTCTTTGACCGTCAGCCTGCCCTCGGCAGCGCGTTCGGCTAGCACGGCGTCTTCCAGCACGGGCATCATCAGACCGGAGAACCCGGTGCGCGGGAAGCGCGCCCGGTCAATCGCATCGGTCAGAATGGCCGCCGCGGCCAGCGAGCCGTGCAGTCCCACCTTTGGCACGCCCATCCGTTCGAAGGCCGCTCCCAGCGAGCGGATCTCTTCCGGGAAGGGGGCCAGGGAATAGTCGATCCCGCCGAATTTGACGATGTATTTGAACTTCAACAAGTCGGCTGTATTCACCAGAGTTTTGGCATTTTCTTCCAGCGAGGCGGTCAAAGCGTCCCGGCCAGCCTCGATCGTTTCTGAATTTTTAAAAGCCCGCACAGCCTCATCTGCGGCTTCCATGGCAAGTGCAAAGGCCGGTTCGTTGCCTTTGTGATAGGCGGCAGGGAAAAAGGGCGCGCCGGGCAGGACGTTGGCCAGGGCGGCGAAATTCAGGTTGGCAAACCCGTTTGGGTCGAGCCGCGCCGTCTGGACGATCACCTCTGCACAGGCGTTGACTGCTGGGAGAGAGATGCCGCGCTTTGTGTCTGCCATAACACCGGAGAAAAAGATATTCTTCGAGACGGCGATGGCATTGGGGAGCACACGATAACTTTCCGGAATATCGGTCACAGCCGGGCCGAGGGCTGCATTGGCAATGCCGAGTTCCGGCAGGAGCTGGCTCAACTCTGCCGCCAGCCGGGGTGTTTCGAACACCTTATCTGCGCCGAGTAAAAGCGGGAATGGGATCGTCGCCAGCCGTGTTGTCTGAACCTCGTAACCAGCTGTTTCAAAATTGGTTTTGGCCTCAGCCAGGAACGTCCCGGCAGCCCGGAGCTTCTTCTTGTCCAGCGGCCAGCCGGGATTACAGAAGTATGTGATTGAGCGAATTTTCATTTGGTCCTCTCATGCCAGGTCACGAAGCCATAAAGCCTCTCTTTGTGCCATGGTGTTTAACCTGGGTTATGAATAGAGAATTTGTGTCGCCGCGAGGAGCGCGACTTGCAATGACACAACTCGTTTATTATTGATCCATAATAAACGTTGGTTAAGCCCTTTGCCGGATAACTTCGAACATCAGAATTGCTCCCGCCGCTGCTGCATTAAGCGACTCGCTCTTACCAGGCATCGGGATGCTGACCTGGGAGGTAGCGAGCTTCCGTGCCGGCTGGCTGGCTCCCTCAGCTTCGCCGCCTACGATCAGTGCCAGCGGGCTGCTGAAGTCTGCCTGCCAGCATGGGATGGTACCTCCCATTTCGGCCAGATAAATCTTTAGGTTTTGTGTGGTTGTGCGGATTTCATCCCAACTTAAGGGGTGAATGGGCAGCCGGAAATGCGCCCCCATCCCGGCCCGGACGACTTTCGGTGCGAAGGCCTCGGCGGTTTCCGGCGGGAGAAATACAGCCTGCACCCCCGCCGCGGCCGCTGTCCGCAGGAGTGTTCCCAGGTTGCCCGGATCGCGGATCTGGTCGAGGATGAGAACGAAAGACAATGGTTGCGGGATGGGCAATCGCGAATGATCGAGGACGGCCAGTATGCCTTGCGAGGTTTCAGTTTCACTGATAGATTGCATCAGGTTGTCCGCCACAATCTCTGCCTCCACCCCGCACGCTTGGAGCTCCACCATTAGCGCTCTCCCGCGCTCGCTCAGGCTTTCGCCCCTCAGCACAAACCGGAACGGCCACTCCGCCCTGAGGGCTTCTTCCATCAGCCGCACGCCCTCGACCACAAACGCCTCTGTCTGGCGGCGTTCTTTCGAACGTCCCAGCAGGCCGCGCACCAGTTGGATTTTGGAATTATGCGTTGAAGTGATCATGCCAGACTTATTGAAAGGTGGCTGCGTGGTAGCCCAGGTCCCTTGATGGGGCACGCGACCGCCCATGCTTTGTATTGGACCAACAGGTTGTTCATAATAATATTTTACCCCCATTAAACGATAGTGGGGCACACCAGGGTGTGCCCCACCGGGAAATCGTGTTTTGCGCTACGCCTGGCTGGCTTGTTTGATTACTGCCGCGAAAGTCTGAGGGTCGCGCACGGCCAGGTCGGCCAGCATCTTGCGGTTGAGGCTGATGCTCGCCTTCTTCAGGGCGGACACCAGGCGACTGTAGGTTGTGCCATTCAGTCGGGCGGCAGCGTTAATGCGGGTGATCCATAATTTGCGCAGGTCGCGACGGCGCACGCGGCGATCGCGTGAAGAATACCACATGCTCTTCAGCATTGCCTCGTTGGCGCGCCGGAACAGTAAATGTTTGGAACCTCGCTGTCCCTTGGTATATTTCAAAACTTTCTTGTGACGCAAGTGACCTTGCGGTCCACCTTTTACACGTGCCATTATTTACCTCCTGCGTGCCCCCGGGCGCCGGTGCAGGTATTCGCCTGCGCTCCAGTTGTATACACCCGGTAGTCGCAAATTAAACGATATGTAACAGGAAACTCGATGATACCCGCGGTTTCTACGGTTTCATGTGTGGCGCCAGGCGCCGGATGCGCTTGATATAACTTTTCCCTTGGACGGCAACCATCTCACCGAACAAAGCCTTCACCCGCTGCGATCTCTTGCGTCGCAGGTGGGCCTTGCCGCCTTTGGTGCGCACGACTTTGCCAGACCCTGTAATGCTAAACCGTTTTGATGTAGCCTTATGGGTCTTCAGCTTATACTTAGCGACTTTCTGCTTGCTCGGCACAGCTCTTACTCCTTTTCACAAGAATCCACAGGATGTTACTTCTGCGGTTGCTCAATTGTTTCTGGCAGCTCTGTTTTCTCGTCAGTGTTTTCCACGGTCTTCTTCTTAACAATGCCTTTGATCGGTACAAGCATCATGGACATGGCACGGCCTTCGATGGCAGGGGCTTGTTCCACCGTGCCCACGTCAGAGAGTTCATGGGCTATTTCTCTCAAGTCTTCGAGCGCAATTTCCGGGTACGTAATTTCGCGACCGCGGAAGCGGATGGTCACACGGACTTTCATGTTGTGTTCCAGCCAGCGGCGGGCGTCGACCACTTTGAAGTCCCGGTGGTGGTCGGTCGTCTTGGGGCGCAGGCGGATTTCCTTGACTTCAACCTTGGTCTGGGCCTTGCGCGCTTCACGGTCTTTCTTCTCCCGTTCGTACAGGAACTTGCCAAAATCCATTATGCGGCAAACGGGTGGGCTGGAATTGGGGGCGATCTCTACCAGGTCGAGATCTGCTTCACGGGCCATCCGCAGGGCTTCGCGGGTGTTGATCACCCCCACGTTCTCGCCTGCTCCACCGATCAGCCGTACTTCGGAAACTCGTATGGTCTCATTGACTCGAAAATCGTTGGCGCTGATACGTCTCTCCTTGCAAAAAAACCGAAGTCCAGCCCGGGGGCTGGTTTAAGCGGGCTGATAATACCATGAACACAGGCAAATCGTCAATAAAAAGGCCGAGGTTGAATGAAATTGTCCTCGGCCTTTTTATCTTTTGCCTGGTTTAAAACTGGCTGGATCGGGTTGAAATCCGGTCTTTGGCGCGGGCAATGAACTCTGCAAGCGGGATATTGTCTGCCCGGGATCCGTCCCGGACGCGCAGGGAGACCTGCCCGGCCTGGGTCTCGTTCTCGCCGACAACTAGCATGTAAGGCACTTTCATCAATTGGGCTGAGCGGATTTTGGCACTCATGCGCTGGGCGCTGACATCCGCGCTGGCGCGAATACCCTGCTCACGCAACTGGCGGACGATGGTCTCCGCGTATTCGTTTTGCGGGTCGGTGATCGGGATGATGCGCGCGTGCTCGGGCGAGAGCCAGACCGGGAAGTTGCCGGCGTAGTGCTCGAGCAAGAACCCGATCATGCGCTCGTGCGTGCTGAGCGGGGCGCGGTGGATGCACAACGGCGTCTCCTCGACCCCTTCTTTATTCATAAAGGCCAGGTCAAAACGCCCCGGTTGCGCAAAGTCCACCTGATTGGTTCCCAGCGTGAACTCCTTGCCAATGGCGCTCCAGATTTGGACGTCGACCTTGGGGCCGTAAAAGGCGGCTTCGTTGGTAGCCTCCACGAAGGGCACTTTACCGTTGACCATGGCCCGCCGCACCATGTCTTCCGTCTTAAGCCACAGGCGCTCGTTATCCACGTATTTCTTCCCCAAGCCTTCCCTATTATGCAGGCTCAGGCGCATGACAAACTTCTCGATACCGAACAAGTCTAAGTACTTCTTGTACAGGTCAATGACTCCCATGAACTCCTGCTCGAACTGTTCCTCGGCACAGTAGATGTGGGCGTCGTTCATCTGCATGGAACGGACGCGCATCAGCCCAAACAGCTCACCCGATTTCTCGTAGCGGTAGCAGGTCCCATACTCGGCCAGGCGAATGGGCAGGTCGCGGTAGGAGCGCGGTTTGGAACCGTAGATCTTGTGGTGCATCGGGCAGTTCATCGGCTTGACGTAATACTTGACCCCTTCGATTTCCATCGGCGGATACATCGACTCGGCATAGTAAGGCAGGTGACCGGAATGCAGGAACAGGTCTTCTTTTGCCAAGTGCGGTGTTCGCACCCGCAGGTAGCCTGCCCTTTCCTCCATCTCTTTCGCCAGTCGTTCCAATTCTTCGATGATGACCCCGCCGCGCGGCTGCCAGAGCGGCAGACCGGGGCCGACTTCCTCATCGTAGATGAAGATTTCAAGTTCCTTTCCGAGTTTACGGTGGTCACGTGCTTTGGCTTCTTCGAGCATTTTGAGGTAGTTCTTGAGTTCGTCAGGCGTGCGCCAGGCCGTGCCGTAGATGCGGGTTAGCATTTTATTGTGCTCATCGCCGCGCCAGTAAGCCCCGGCGATGGACATTAATTTAATTGCCGCTGGGTTGATCTGCCGCGTCGTCTCCACGTGCGGACCTCGACACAGGTCCGTAAAAGTATCGCTCTGATAGAGCGAAATTTCTGGTTTTTCGGCCAGCGGGTTGCCGTACTCGTCCAACCCGCCTTTTTCGAGGCCTTCGATCAGTTCCAGTTTATAGGGCTGGGCCTTGAAAACCTGACGGGCCTCTTCGGGGGAAACGACCTTTTTGACGAAGGGATGTCCACCCGCGATGATCTGGCGCATGCGTTTTTCGATCTTTTCCAGATCTTCGAGCAACAAAGGCTCCGCCAAGTCAAAGTCATAGTAGAAACCGTTTTCGACCGGCGGACCGATGGTGTATTTGGCCTTCGGATGGAATTCCATCACGGCCTGTGCCATGACGTGCGCGGCAGAGTGGCGAATGCGGTAGAGTTGTGAATCTTCGTAGCGTTCTTCAGGTTGATTGGACATTCTATTCTCCTTGGCTTCCTTCCTCCCCGATTTTCCGAACGAAAATGGGGGCGGTGGCGCGGTTTGCGCCGGTGGGGGTGAAAAACAAAAACTCTCGCCCGAATTCGGGGCGAGAGCGCTTGCGCGATCACACGGTTCCACCCGATTTGTCCCTGGACTGCGGGTTTCGCCCTCCGCTCGGGACATCTCGTAGACTGATAACGGAGTCGCCCGTATCCCTTACTGGCTGACCAATGCTCACTGGTTCCCGATCATTGTTCACTGTTCTGTTCCACGCTCGCGGGTGGTTTTCTGCGGTGCTTACCGGAGAAGGCTCTCAATCTTTGGCCATCTCTCCCTGGCGGCTTGCGTTCCACATACTCGTCCCGGTCAACGCGTTTCATATGTTACTGACCAATAACTTTGACCAAGTGGGCGGAATAGGGCTCGAACCTACGACCTCTGCTATGTCAAAGCAGTGCTCTAACCAACTGAGCTACCCGCCCGATTGCGAGAGCATATTATAACGAGGCACCCTGAAATTGGCAAGCAGTTCGTTTGACAATCAACTTTTTTTACGCTAAACTATACGAAATAATCGAGTTGATTCTGTCTTCCCGAAAGGAGATTCTCGTGTCCGAATCCCCCTCTGCCCATCTCACTGCCCAGACCGGCCTCTTCCCGGCCATCAATGCATGGGAATATTATCTTAACGACCAGGGCCGCTCACACAACACCGTCAAGGCATTCCTGTCTGATGTCCGACTGCTGACCCAGGCCCTGCCCCCCGATCGGACGCTGGGAGCCATTACCACCACCGATCTGAACAACTTCCTCCATTGGCTTGAACACGAGCGCGGCATCCCCTGTTCGCCCAAAACGCTTGCCCGGCGCGTCACGGCCATAAAATCGTTTTTTCGCTGGCTCCAAAAAGGAGGCGCTCTCCTGGTGGACCCGGCCGAGAAGGTTGTCCAGCACTCGGTACTCAGCCCCATTCCCGAGGTCCTGACCGAGCCAGAGCTCGAGGCTGTTCTGCTGGCTGCCGATCGGTACCGCCGGGCAGCACGTCCTGACGCCCGCCCGTATACCCTGGTGTCCCTGTTACTTTCCACTGGCATCAAGAAGTCCGAATGTCTCGGCATTCACCTTAATCATATAGATCTGCAGTCCCCCGGCGAACCATATGTTTTTATACGTTATGCCAGCCCGGCTAATCGCTATAAGGAACGCAAGTTGACCCTGCACGAAGACTGGCTCCCGGCTTACCAAGAATACCTGTCCCAGTATAACCCTGTTGACCGGCTGCTCCCCTGGTCGCCGCGGAGGCTTGAGTATCTACTGGAAGACATAGGCAAGGAAGCTGGTCTGCCCAAACACCTATCCTTTGACATGTGCCGTTGGACCTGTGTCTTGCAGGATTTTCTGAATAACGTTGAACCGGAGAAAATTCGCCAGAAACTGGGCATCTCGAAGATCCAATGGCGGGAAATAAATTTGAAGCTGCGACAGTTGGCGGAAAAGAACGAATAACCCTTATGAGTTTGCAGCTCGCCGGAGTCTGAGGTCTCCTGACTTTGGCTCTTCAACCTAGGAAACCGGTCGCTTCTACACTGGTTGGAGAATAAATTTTAACACCCGTTTCGTTTTTTCGGTGACGCGGAACGGGTGCGCCAGGCGGAACCCCGGCACCCACACAATTTGCTCCCCTGCACACACCAACGGCCACCCGGCGCGTGCCCGTCTGGGGATTTTGATATTAATATAGAATTCCCGTAATTTGACCGTTTGCCTGTTCATACCGAGCGGCGAAAAGACGTCCCCTGCTCGGCGGGTGCGGACCGTGAACCTGTCTCCCAACAATTCCGCGTCCAGCCATGCCACGAAGGGATCCCCATTTTCATACGCAAGCGGTCGGGGATTGTCGACCACCACTTCGAACACCGACAGGATGAAGTTATCGTTGAGATTCACCTGCCCGTTGATCTGCAGCTCGTGGACTCCTTCCATCAGCGGCCAATGCGCCGATGGCAGGTCAGCCTCCAAAGCTGCAAGGTAGATTGCATCCCCCTCGCGAAAGAGAGTGAGAGCCTCGGTCAAGTCCATCTGCCGGGGAATAAGGTCTGGAATGAGTGCGTGCCTCCTGGCATCCACGAAGTGCGAGGCGCGTTCCAGGGTATTGAAATCCAGATTGCGCAGGTTGGGCCGCAAAGATTCCATAGCCCGACGAAAGATGTTTCGGCGCAGTCCTCCCGGGGTTTCTTCCATGGCGGAGGATCGAAAAGCTATGTAATCAGCCTCTGCCTTCAAGACGACCTTCGGCCAGACAGAGTCAACCGCCTCTGACAAGGTTTCATAGTCCCCGGCCAGAGCCTCGGCTGTGCGCAGCAGGGTGTTCTTGAAACGCGGGTTGTACTTCTCGAGTTCGGGGATCAGGCTGTGGCGCAAGCGGTTACGGAAGTATGTTTCGTCACTGTTGGATGGGTCATAAACAGGCTGGAGATTATGTTCGCGGCAATAGACCTCCGTCTCGTGCCTCCACAAATGCAGAATGGGGCGAACCAGCGGGATTTCCCGGTCAAATTCGGTCAGGAAGGTGCGCCCGGTCATCCCTTTCAACCCGGCCAGTCCTGCCCCACGCAGGAAGTGCATCAGGACCGTCTCTACCTGATCGTCGGCCGTGTGACCAACTGCTATCACGCCGGCGCGCTGTGCCCGTGCCTGGGCGAACAGGAAACGATAGCGCAGCGTGCGTGCGGATTCCTCCAACGAGAGTTTATGCTCTTTGGCGTAACCGCCCACATCCGCGGCTTCGGTCACAAAAGGCAATTTCATATTTTCCGCCAAACTGCGTACAAACTCAGCCTCCAGGTTCGCTTCGGGGCGCATTTGATGGTTGAAATGTGCCACGATCACCCGGTACCCGGCCGAATGCAGCACATCCAGCAAGCACAAACTGTCCGGTCCGCCGGATACACCGGTGACAGTAAGTCCGTCAATTGGCAGACCATGGGCAATAAAATGATTCTGCATCATCAATCAGGAGATTTCATCACGTAGCCTGTTTTCTTCTCACCGAGCAGACCAGCCAAGAGATGGTACATGGCATAGAGTTCAAGCGAAAAGGGCAGGTAACCACCGTAACCCAGCAGCGGCATCTCAAAAATGTGGAACCAGTTTCCCCTTGGCACCTGATAGATCCATTTCGGGTAAGAGAAATAGTTCCACATCTCCCAGAAAAAAGCCGTCAGGAGCACCCCCAGCCAAAGCGAAACCACCGGTCCCCAGTTGCCGTCTTTTGTCCATTCGACCAGCGAACGATGCCCCATCCAGATGTTGATGGGTTCGAGGATGAAATATAGGGAAATCCAGACAAATGGGAAGAATACTCTCGGCCAGGCCACCAAAAGTGCCAGCATCGCCCACCCGGCCAGGAAAAAGCCGATCGTGGTTGCTTTCGTCGGTCGGATGATAGGACCCTTCATCAGTTTTGGGATAAAACTGCGCATCAGTTCGGCGCTGCCAAACACCGCCGGGATGACGGTGGTGAAATTAATCGTGGCCCAGAACCAGAACTGGAGTGTCGAAAATGCCTCGGCGCCAAGGTAATGCCAGTTCTGGAGGCGAATGTTGGTAAGTTCGAACAGCCACCAGACCGGTGCAGACGCAATAAGTAGACCAACATATCCTTTCCATTTGCGGGACAAGAGCGAAGTACTACTGCGCCAGAACACCAGGGCGTCGATCGTCAGGCAATAGCCCAACCAGAGGGAAAAAAAAGCCCACTGCGTGCGCAGCCCGTTCATTCTCCAGTTAAGTATCCAGAAAATGGTTACCATGCCCAGTCCGATCCAACTATGCACCGGGAATCTCTTCACGGATTTGATCATAAGACAATTAAACCACAAAGTTCCCTATTTAAGCGATCACCAGGCACAAGGCCTGGTGATCTAAGGGGAGGAAACACCACCGAACTTGGTCTGAATGCGGGAGCATTCTGACCTTCGATGGCAGATACCTGACTTACCAGTAAAAGGAGAACAGGTATCTTAAAGATATAATACACCATAAATATCTTGATAATATTAATATAAGATTAGAGTTGTCCGAATTCATCTCCCTCGCTTCTCAAAGAGTCTCAGCCATTCGTCTACCTGGTCGGGACTAAGCGCCGATTCTTTGTCGGATTTCGTCATGTTTGTCGTCTGTGCTTTGAGCATATCCAGGGCAAATTCTTCCGCCGATATTACTCCGGCGTGGGCAGCTCCTGCGGCGCGCTGCACGCTTCCATCGGAACTGACCACCGTCCAGTTTTTGGCCGTTTTCTTCAATTGTATAAGCCGGGCTTCGATGGCGGCATCCGCGCTGGAATCCTGGCGGATGAAATGGGCCGTCACCACGCCGGCCTTGCGCGTCGAGGCATGTCCCGGTGGAGCGCCGTCAAAGTAGACCTCCACCTGGGCACGCCGCAAGCGGCAGAACTCCTGCAAGCGTTCCAGGAGCTCCTGTTCGTCGTCGAACGCGTCCAGGCGCAAGCCCAGTTTGGGGATCAGGTTATGACCGTCGATCAGATATGGCATAAGAGTTTAGGTAAGAGAACAAGTTGACTGCTATTATCATTTGTTCCGCCGACATCCTCCCGGTGTCCTTCAGGGAGAGAGCCCGACCTGACCAGGTTTTGATCGTTATAAGTTCAATTAATATCGAGTCGACTGAAACAACCCATCCTAGGGAGCCCGGAGAACACCGAGAACTTTCTTTAGATGGTGGTCGTGATGATTTGTGGGTTAGATTAATATCAAATATATCAGATAATGATCCGAAATCAATATCTCATCAAGATATTCAAGTTTTGCAGGATATTTATCTTTCCCGATCCCGAATATTTTTGGTCCGTAGCACGTATAATATTATGGGATATTCGAACCTCGTCGAATTTCTACTGTTATCTCTGCGATCCTTGGAAATCTTATACATTATTTCTTTGGAGATAATATGCCTGAAGCAATTTTGATCGAAACCCACAATCTGTTGAAACGCTATGGCGACAAAATGGCTGTGAATAATGTCAGCCTGGCAGTGCACGGGGGCGAGGTGTTCGGCTTCCTCGGTCCGAATGGCGCCGGGAAGACCACCACCATCAAGATGATCGTCGGACTGCTCCAGCCCAGCTCGGGCAAGGTCACAGTAGCCGGGTATGACGTACAGACCCAACCCCTGCTCGCCAAAGCCTCCAGCGGCTACGTACCCGATACGCCCAATCTGTATGCCAAGTTGACCGGGCGTGAACTGCTGCGCTTCGTCGGTGACCTGTATGACTTGGACCGCAAACAGGCGGCTCAGCGTACCGACGAGTTGCTGCGCATGTTTGACCTGACTGCGGCGGCAGACGATACCGTTGACTCTTACAGCCACGGGATGCAGCAAAAGACCGCCCTGGCTTCCGCCCTTATGCACGACCCAAAAGTGCTGGTGCTCGATGAACCCACCGTCGGGCTCGATCCCAAGTCAGCGCGGCTGATTAAAGATATCCTACGCCAGATGGCTGAGCGCGGAGCTGCGGTGTTCCTCTCCACGCACATCCTCGAGATTGCCGAGCGCATGTGCGACCGGATCGGCATCATCAACAAGGGCGAACTGGTCGCAGTGGGCACGATGAATGAACTGCGCTCGCTTGGCAAGGCTGGCGAAGTCAGCCTGGAAGATATCTTCCTCGGTCTTACCGGTGGCGCTGAAGAGGCTGAGATTGCCGGGATTTTGAAATGAGCATGATTTCACCCTCTCCATCTCACCGCTTCCTGCCAGCGGTCTGGAAACTCATCCGACTGCGCTTGCAGATAAGCTTCAACGGCTTCAAGCACGCCAGTACCATCCGCAAGATTCTCACCATCGTTGCTGGCTTTGGCCTGCTGGTATTTGCCGGGACGATCTTATTCCTGAGCTGGATTTTGCTCGATTTCCTGCGTTCGCCGGAACTCAGGCAATACCTGGGAATGGATGTGTCCCCGTTCCTGCAGGCAATGCCGGTACTGATTTTCACTTCCCTGTTCTTGGGCATCCTGCTGAGCAGTTTTGGTGTGCTCCTGCAAGCCTTGTATCTCTCCGGTGACATGGACTTCCTGTTGAGTGCGCCTGTGCCCATCCGGGCGGTGTTCTTATCCAAACTCTTGCAAGCGGTGCTGCCCAATTTTGGACTGATTGGCTTGTTCGGCCTACCGCTATTGTTTGGGCTGGGTCTTGCCGGGCATTACAACCTCCTATTCTATCCGCTCGTCCTGCTGACTATGATCGCCATGGTGCTGGCAGCCGCCGGACTCTCGGCGCTGCTGGTCATGCTGGTTGTGCGCCTCTTCCCGGCCCGGCGGGAGGCGGAAATCCTGGGCTTCATCGGAGCCATTCTGATCTTCACCTGCTCGCAGGCTGGAAATCTTTTCAACTCCTTTGGGCGTTCCACTGATCTTTCCGGCGCTCAAGTGAGCAATATGTTCAGTCTTCTTATGCGTTTCAACACTCCCTGGCTGCCGCTGAACTGGGCTGGTCAGGGGCTGGTAGCGCTGGGCGAGGGGCGCTGGCTGACCGGCACCCTGCTGGTGATGCTCACCCTGGGGCTGTCGGCAGCAGCTTTCATGTTTGCGCTGGCCACGGCGGAACGTTTGTATTACTCCGGCTGGGCAGGGATGCAGGTTGTAGCCCGAAAGAAGAAGCCGCTCCGGACAATTCAGGCAGGCGTTCACGGCGAAACCTCCCGTCCGCTCACAACTTCCAGAGCGATTCCTGTCGTCTGGTTGAGGCGGCTCCTCCCCTCTCCCGTGTGGGGTATCGTCTGGAAGGATTTCCTCCTGCTCCGGCGGGATCTGCGCAACCTGTCTCAGTTAATCTCCCCGCTCATTTTTGGGGTCATTTATTCGTTGATGCTCTTCCGTACGGGTGGTCAGCCGCCTCCCGGACAGGGTCAAGCCCCAGATTGGTTCATGAACTCTTTCCACTCCTTGCTTGCCTATGGGAATGTCGGCATGTCGCTGTTCGTCGGTTGGTGGCTGCTCGGGCGGCTTTCGGGCATGGCTTTTTCTTCCGAGGGCAGGAACTACTGGATGTTAAAAGCTGCGCCGGTGCGCGCTGGTCATTTGCTGACGGCCAAGTTCGTGGTGGCCTATCTTCCGACCCTGGCGATGGGATTGTTCTTCCTGACCGGGATTTCGTTCGTACAGAAAATCCCACTTGCTGGTTATTTGTACAGCCTGGTAGCCGTCGCCATGTGCCTGGCTGGGATGAACGGCATCCTGCTGGCATTTGGAGTACTGGGGGCAAATTTCAAATGGGAAGACCCGCGGAAAATGTCTTCGGGAAACTTGGGTTGCCTGGGACAATTCCTGGCCATGCTCTACCTGCCGCTCTCCTTTGGAATGTTCATCGGTCCATTGTGGCTGATCCCGGCTTTCAACGGGCCGCAGGTCTATGGATACCTGGCTGGGTTCATCCTGGGTGTTGGATTGACTGGGACCTGCGCCCTCCTGCCACCCTGGCTGGTGCGTGTAAAAGTGGAACGATTGGGAGATGCTTAAGGGAAGCGGGGGAACAAACCGGGATAAAATTCGTTCTTATCAGTAAGAGAACATTCGGTAGCTCTTAGTTATCCTGCCATGGGATAGAGGCCCCGGCACATATAACAAACACAATGCCTAACGCTCTCCAGTGCAAGAAACCGCCTCATGGAGGAGTCCATGTTCAAGAAATTCCTTTCCAGTTTTCTCGCCGTAGTTCTCACCGCCTGTACTTCTGCCACCCCGGTGCCCGCCTCCACGCCTTCCGCAAGCCAAATCGACGCAGAGGAGCAGGTCGTCTATGCAGCCTTGTTCCGAAATCTGTATTCGGCTGCGAGTTACGTCATCATGGACACCACTGCCACCGGTCCGACCGGTGTGGGGGATACGGCCTCCACTCTGGATCGAATTGTGCAAGATATTCGCGGTGTTGACCAGAAAACTGCAGAAAGTTTCCGGGTTCAGAACGACGCGGCCAATCCTATCCGCCCGGACCTGGAACTCGGTAGTGGGTATGTTCTGCTGAGCCAGAGCGAAATGAGTCAAATCTTCAGTCAAAACCGGGATGGGTGGGAGCTCTTTTATGAACGATATCCTGATGCGCCTGGCATAACCACCCTTTCGAAGGTCGGCTTCAATAATACGCTCGACCAGGCATTGGTTTATGTCGGTACAATGAGCCACTGGCTGGCCGGGGCAGGATACTATGTACTGCTCAAAAAGAGTAACGGTTCGTGGATTGTTGACCAGCAGGTGATGACCTGGATTTCATAATCGGGTAAAATTCCTGCATGCCAAGTTTGAAATCCCCTTTCTTCTGGTTCGTACTGTCCGTTCTGATCACCGCCGCGCTGACGGCGCTTGGTCCTGAGGAACAATCGCTCGGTGTAAACGTTCGCATTGTATATCTGCACGGGGCGTGGGTGTTGACCGCGGAAGCAGCTCTCGGGCTTTCGGCCTTTGCCGGGCTGTTGGGCATTCTCACCCGCCGAGAACGGCTGCATCAATGGTCTGTCGCGCTTGGTCGCTCCGGTCTCTTTTTTTGGGTGGCCTATCTGCCACTATCTTTATGGGCCATGCAGGCAAACTGGAACGGTCTGTTCCTGAGCGAGCCCCGTTTTCGCCTGGCTGTCATCTTTGCTGTGAGCGGTGTGCTGCTCCAGATCGGATTGGCGCTGTTGGCCCGGCCTTTGCTCACATCGTTATTAAACGTGTTGTTCTTTGCCACTTTGCGGATCGGGTTATCGCAGGCAGGCTATGTATTACATCCGCCGCCATCTCCGATCTTTAGTTCGGGGATCTTTTCGCTCCAGTTGTTTTTCATCGGGATTATCTTTATGACCATGCTTGCGGCCTGGTTCATGACCCGCTGGTGGCTCTCCAGGTGAAGCAGACTTTATTCCTATTTGTTTTCAATACGTGATAATAGGATAGCAAAGGTACCCCCGGCATCGTGAATAGTCAACGTATTGCCTTCAACCTCGAAGCCAACCGTGCCGGCCATCACCTGGAAGGCTGTGCTTTCCTGTGTCATCTGCGGTTCAGCGCATGCCATCAGGGTGGACGCCAGCGGACCAAAAACGAGCGTTCCGTTCTTTACTTTGTAATCACCCGAGAATCCATTACAGCCGAAGTTGCCGCTGGCTTGCCCATCCTCGCTTAGGTTCAGGCTCGTTTCGATGCCTGGCGCAGCCGGTGTTAGGTTCTTCACGGTACCATAAGATACAAGCCTCCAGGAAGTCCCAGTCAGCCCTGCCGAGGTTCCATTAGAAGTGCAGGCCGAAAGGATAAATCCAGAGGCAACCAAAATAATGATGATGGTCAAAGAAATCTTTTTCATTTTCTTCCTTTATTAATGAGAGATTTGCGTCAATTATGAGACGCTGTGTCGGTTGAGAAGTTCCATCAGCTGGTTGCGATACCATGAGGTGTCAAAGGCGCCAGCTCCAGCAAGCCCAACCGTCAGGTATATATATTAATCCTGGCAAATCTCAACGGGATGACCTTTTCCTGGGGTAAAATCAACCCATCACGCGGCTCTTTGTGTTCTGGTTACTGAAACGATGTTAATCCACTCCGCCATCCAACTCCTGACCCTCTCCGGCGGCCCCCAGCGCGGGACCGACCTCGGCCGCCTCGGCATCCTCGAAGACGGGGCAGTGCTCGTCCGCGACGAAAAGATCCTCTCCGTCGGACCGACCAAAGAACTGCTGGTAGGATTCCCTCACGAACCCCGCCTGGATGTTTCCGGTTGTGTTGTCATGCCCGGTTTCGTGGACCCGCACACCCACATAGTCTGGGCCGGGGACCGAGCCGCGGAATTCGAGATGAAGATGGCCGGGGCCAAATACCTCGATATCCTGGCGGCGGGTGGCGGGATCAACTCAACGGTCCACAAGACGCGCGCAGCCTCCATTGAAACCCTCATGGACGAGACCCGTCCGCGTCTGGCCCGGGTGTTCGCCCACGGCACAACCACCGCCGAAGCCAAGACCGGCTACGGCCTCAATACCGAAACTGAATTCAAAATGTTGCAAGCCATCCTGGCCCTCGACGCAGCCGGTCCGCTCGAACTGGCTCCGACCTTTCTGGGTGCGCACGCCATCCCCCCCGAATATAAAGGCATCCCGCAAGCCTATACCGACCTGCTGTGCGCCGAGATGCTGCCATTCATCCACCAGTGGTGGAGCAGCCAGCCGTCCATGGCCAACCGCCCGCTGCCCTTTGTGGATGTCTTCTGCGAGACCGGCGCTTTTGACCTGGACCAGTCCCGCCAGATATTGACCAAAGCCAAAGAACTGGGGTTTCCTCTCAAACTTCACGCAGATGAGTTCGACAACCTGGGCGGGGCTTTGCTGGGTGTCGAACTGAAGGCTGTATCGGCAGACCATTTAGTGAAGACCTCAGGTGACGATATTTGGGCACTGGCTTCGAGCGATACCGTGGCAGTCTCGCTACCCTGTACGCCCTTTGGCTTGGCCGAGAGCGAATACACACCGGCGCAGAAGATCATATCCGCTGGCGGTCTCCTGGCGTTGGCCAGCGACTGTAACCCCGGTACTGCCTGGTGCGAGTCCATGCAGTTCGTCATTGCGCTGGCGTGCCGATCCTTGAAACTGACGCCAGCCCAGGCCATCGCGGCTGCCACCATCAACGCCGCCCACGCCATTCGTCGCGCCGACAGGATCGGTTCCCTCGAACCCGGCAAGCAGGCTGACCTGCTCATCCTATCCGTGCCGGATTACCGTCATATTGGCTATCGCTTTGGGACGAACCTTGTCAAGCAGGTCATAAAAAAGGGACGGGTTTACTCGGTGGAAACCGGAGCTCACCCCGCGGAACGTCTATAATGGGAAAATATATTTTATTTCAGGAGGTTGGATATGTCTGTTGATTTTTCGACATTCTCATCCAGTCAAATTGTCTGGTTGGTGCTGGCCGTTTTAGGTGTCGTTGTAATAGTTGCGGTCATCCGCTTCTTCTGGAAGCACCTCCTGAAATATATATTCCAAGGCTGCCTGCTCATCCTGGGGGTCATCGCCCTGTTGGCATTGCTCCGATACTTCAAGGTTTTCTAACGTCTCCAATGCCTGACCAGGTCGCCCATCTTTGTGTAAAGCGGAATAAATACTGCAAACCATGAAACCTGCGCTTTCGGACCTCGATGGGCTGGCTCGCCAAGCTGGTGAAATTCTGCGTCTCGGTTACGAGCACGATCACCAGGTGGACTACAAGGACGTTATAGACCTCGTCACTGAGGGGGACCACCAGTCTGAGGCATTCATCCTCGGCGAAATCCAGACTCTATTCCCTGGTCACCAGATCGTTTCCGAGGAAATCGGCCTGGTGCCCGGCCGCGAGGTTGACCAGTGGTATGTAGACCCGCTGGATGGGACGGTCAACTATGCCCACGGCATCCCCATTTTTTCAGTATCCATCGCGTATGCCGTGAACGGGGTCATGACCCTGGGCGTGGTCTACGACCCAATGCGGGACGAATTATTCGCGGCCGAACGCGGACAGGGCGCCTGGTGTAACGGGCGCAGGCTCCAGGTCTCGCGAGTGACGGAATTCCAGCGCAGCCTGCTCGTCACCGGGTTCCCATATGACACCTGGTCCACACCGAATAACAATCTCGAATATTTTGGTCGTTTTGCCAGGATGACCCAGGGAGTGCGCCGTCTCGGCTCGGCTGCCTTGGATCTGTGCTACGTGGCTGCAGGTCGTTTCGATGGTTACTGGGAATTGTCCCTTAATCCCTGGGATGTGGCTGCCGGAGGGCTGATCGCTGCTGAAGCTGGAGGGATTATCACCAATATTAACGGCCAAAGCGATTATCTTGCACCGCCCTGTTCCTTAGTGGCAGCCCCGCCCAGTTTGCATGCAAAAATGCTGGAAATATTGAATGGAAAAGTGTGATTTTGGCCTGCCATTTTGCACCAACGGTTTTCAGAAACTTGGGGTTTGGGGAATTACCAGGTTTTCACGGGATACTGCGTAAATAGCACAAGACTTTGTGAAAGCCATGAATTTGCTCCAATTTTAAAGTTGGCCCGGGTCCAAAAAATGATATAATTTTTTGTAAAACTTGTAACAGAAGGAGTCACTCTTGGTTGATCCCCGTGTTGAACGGCTGGCAAAAATTCTGGTGGACCACTCGGCGGAGATCAAACCCGGCGACCGGGTTGCCATCGAGGCGACCACCGCCGCCGAACCGTTGGTGCGCGCTCTTTATGCTGCCATTCTGGAACGGGGCGGGGAGCCATATCTGCTTCTGGAACTGACCGATCAGGATGAGATCCTGTTCGCGGTTGCAAAAGACGAACAACTGGATGCCACCCCGACCTTCCGTAAGCTGGCTTATGAGCAGTTTGAGAGCCGCATCCGGATTCACTCAGACACCAACCCGCGCGCCCTCTCGGGCGTGGATCCGGCCAGGCAGCGGAGGCGAAAGAAATCCCTGGCTCCCATCCTGGAGGCACAGATGCGCCGCGGCGCAGACCGCTCCTTCAAATGGGTTTCCACCCTTTTCCCCACCCAAGGTTTCGCCGAGGAAGCGGGGATGAGTTTCCATGAATTCGAGGATTTTGTCTACCGTGCCTGCCACGCCGACGAAGCGGACCCGGTTGCATTTTGGAAGCAGATGGAGACCAAACAGCAGGTTATCATTGACCGCTTCAAGTCCCATGACCAGGTTATCCTGCGTGGTCCGAATGTGGACCTGACCCTGTCGATCCAGGGACGCAAGTTCCTCAACGGTGCGGGCTTGAACAACATGCCAGATGGTGAAATCTATACCGGCCCGGTCGAAGACTCGGTCAACGGCTGGGTGCGCTTCTCATATCCTGCCATCTTTGACGGTGTACTGGTTGAAGGCGTGGAATTGACCTTCACCAATGGCCGGGTCTCGAAAGCCACGGCTGATAAGAACCAGCCCTTCCTGCTGGAAATGTGCGCGTCGGACCCGGGGGCGCGTTACCTGGGTGAATTCGCCATCGGCACGAACTATGAAATTGACCACTTCTCGCACAACATCCTTTTCGACGAAAAACTTGGCGGCACCTTCCATATGGCGCTCGGGTCGGGTTATCCGGAAACAGGCAGTAAGAATAAGAGCATGATCCACTGGGATCTGATCTGCGGCATGCAGGATGACTCCGAGATGGTCGTGGATGGAGCAGTCATCTATAAGAACGGGAAATTCACCTATTAATTTGGACCGGGAGGGGAAATCCCCCCGCAGCAAAATCCCTCATCGGGGCGGCCTGCATGGTCACCCCGAATTATTTTTATGGCCGCCAGAACCCGCGCCGCAGCGGGCGCACATCTTCCGAGATGACAAAAGCCTCCACGTCAGTCGCATGGACGATATCCTCGACTTTCGATACATCCTTTCGCAGTACGCTGACACTCAGCATACTGACCATGCCGTCCCGGCCGCGGGCCGGGATCTCGGTCACACCAAACCCGGCGTCTCGCAAAACCTGTGACAGCGCTGTTCCCAACCGCTGGGTGACAATGCTGACCTTGACGTGTCCGATGGCCAGCCGTTCCTCGATCCACATCCCGACCACGTTGCCCGTGGCAAACCCGCCTGCGTAGCCGATGACGTTCAACGGATTATCCAGGTGTTGCATTACCGAGGTGATGGCAATGACGAAGATGAATGACTGGACAAAGCCAAGTACCCAGGATATCCGCTTGCGGCCGCGCACTACGAACAACATGCGCAGGGTGTCGCAGGTCATATCACTGACTCGCAGCATAAAGATACCAAGGGCACCCAGCCAGGCAGCGGGGGAGAGAAAAAATTCGAACATCCGAAACCATCCTTTCAAGAAAACAGGGCGACCGTTTTGGTCGCCCTGCCAGTCTATTTCAGCGCTGGCATATACAAACGGTCGACGTATTCTTTGAGCATCCTCCGGGTACTGAACTGCGGCGTGACCGTGCGCAGGGAATCTTTTATCATCGCCATCCACTTATGCGGGATGTCTTCACTGCCGCGTTCAGTGTAATACAACGGGATGATCTTGTTTTCCAGCGTAGAGTACAGGCTCTCAGCATCTGCCTCATCCTGGACCTCGGAATCGAGATCGGCATCCTCGCCGATCGCCCAACCGTTGGTCCCGTTATAGGCCTCGCGCCACCAGCCGTCGAGCACCGAGAAGTTGATTGCGCCATTCAAGGCGGCTTTCATGCCTGAGGTCCCGGAAGCTTCGTTGGGACGGCGCGGGGTGTTCATCCACACATCCACACCTTGGACCAGATAGCGGGCCAAGTTCATATCATAATCCTCAAGAAAGACGAGCCGCCCGCCGTTCTCGGCCTTTTTAACGACACGGTAGACTTCCTGGATGAGCATCTTGCCGGGTTCATCGGCGGGATGAGCCTTACCGGCAAAGATAATTTGTACCGGGCGGTTGGGACGGTTAATGAGGTCGAGCAGGCGTTTGAGATCACTAAAGACCAGGTTGGCGCGCTTGTAAGTGGCAAAGCGGCGGGCGAAGCCGATGGTCAACATATAGGGATCGAGCATTGCGCCGGAGGCGATGGCTTGCACCGGGTGAAGGTCACCATTCATCCAGCGCGTGCGGACACGGTTGAGCACATAAAAAGCCAGCTTGCGTTTGAGATGCATTCGCACGCCCCATAACTCGTTATCGGGAATGCTGTCCACTTTGACCCAGGTCTCCGGTTCATCAAGGCGCTCGAGCCAGCCTTCGCCCAGGTATTTATCGAACAGGAGGCGCAGACGGCGGGCCATCCAGGTGGGGGTGTGTACGCCGTTCGTTATATAGGTGATGGGTACATCATCATCGCCTTTGATCTCGGGCCACAGGAAGTGCCATATTTTGCGTGATACACGTCCATGCAGTTCTGAAACGGCATTGTGACCATCCGAGAGACGCAGAGCCAGGATGGCCATGCTGAAGGTTTCTCCCCAGGGCTGCTGGTGACGGGCCAGGTCCACAAACTTGTCACGCGTTATACCAAGTTCAGACCAGAAGTTGGAAAGGTTTTTGTCGATCAGCCAGAGCGGAAATTCATCATTCCCGGCCGGGACCGGGGTATGGGTGGTGAAAACAGTGCCTTTGCGCGTTTTAGCGATCGCCTTCTGAAAGGTCAAGCCCGTTTTGACGAGTTCGCGCGCCCGCTCGAGGGTCAGGAAGGCGGCATGCGGCTCATTCATATGCCAGACACCCGGCTCGCAGCCCAGGGCTCGCAGGAGGCGTACACCGCCGATACCCAACAATACTTCCTGGGCCACTCGCAGGTCAATATCACTCCAGTACAGGCGGGTGGTAAGCTTGCGGTCGTTGGGAGTGTTCTCGTCCAGGTCGCTATCCAGCAGGTAGAGCGGGAGGCGTCCGACACGCAGTTCCCAGATGCAGGCATTGACCGTCCGGTCGGGGAAGTTTACGGCAATCTTTAAGAGCTCCCCGTCTTTATCCAGCACAGGCAGGACCGGCAGTTCGTCAAAATTGAGCGGGTTGTTGATCGAATCCTGCCAGCCGTCTTCGGAGATGCGCTGTGAGAAGTAGCCTTCCGCATACATCAGGCCGACACCGACCAAAGGCAGCCCCAGGTCAGAGGCCTGCTTCAAATGGTCGCCGGCCAATACTCCCAGGCCTCCGGAGTAGATCGGCAGAATTTCATGCAGGCCAAATTCCATTGAGAAGTAGGCAATGCTCTGCTTGCCGCGGGTTTTGTAGGTACGGGCGGTCCAGGTAGAGGTTGTTTTCAGGTATTCATCGAAATTGGTGAAGACCCGGTCGTAGAGTTCCAGATAGACCGGGTCCTGTGCAGCGGCATTGATCTCGAACCGCCCAACGGAGGTCAGGAAGCGCAGCGGGTTATGGTTGAGACGTTCCCACAGTTCATTATCCACGCGGTTGAAAAGTCGTTGGGCATGTGGGTTCCATGTCCACCACAGGTTGTAGGCCAGTTCGCCCAGCCGGCCAATGCGGCGCGGCAGATCGAAATGATTGGGAATTTTAGTGAAGAAAGCAGGCATCGTTTAATCCTTCCAAGCTGATAATGCTGCTTGCATAAACAGGTGAACTTTGAACGATCAAATTATTGAGATTACAATAAAATGGTTCAAATATTTATGCGGCAGCTTGTAATCATACCAAGATACTTGGGAATTGTGTATCGCATGCGTATTCCGGTGCATGTCGACCAGTGATTCCGATTGATGTCGACCACCGATTCCGGTGCATGTCGACCAGTGAATCCGGAGGATGTCGTCCACCGATTCCGATGCATGCCGTCCACTTTTAGGGAAGGATCGGAATCGCCGATCGGCAGCCTCTGAAAATGGGGGTGAAGTAACGCTGGATAATCTCACTCAAATGTGGCAAGCTATCTCCATCCATGAACCAGGAGGCAGCAATGTCACAAGAAAGGTTATCTATGCGGAAGATCAACGAAATCTTACGCCTCAAGAAAGAGTGTCATCTCAGCAACCGGGCGATCGCCCGTAGCTGCCAGATATCGCACAGCACCGTTGGTGAATACCTGAAACGGGCGGAGGCGGCCAGGATCAGCTGGCCGCTGCCGGAGGAACTGAGCGAAGAGCAGTTGGAACGTCTGCTCAATACCGAGGAGGAAGCTACAGGGGGAGCGCAAAAGCCCATGCCGGATTGGAAGGAAGTGCAAGGGGAATTGAAGAAACGGCACGTGACGTTGCGCCTGCTGTGGATAGAATATCGGGAAGCTTACCCCGATGGCTATGGATACAGCCAATTTTGTGAGCTGTATGGTCAGTGGGTGGTGAGGCTCGATCCACCGATGCGGATGGTGCACAAGGCAGGCGAGAA
>Ga0315273_10000102_pt1 | contig 70996 bp, 57 predicted proteins | sample YL17G02_0_MG_FD_205753 | JGI IMG/M metagenome (GOLD analysis project Ga0315273, IMG submission 205753) | Sediment microbial communities from Yellowstone Lake, YNP, Wyoming, USA - YL17G02_0 | ecosystem: Environmental > Aquatic > Freshwater > Lake > Sediment | place: USA: Wyoming | collected... | reverse complement strand
CCCCGCCGTCACCCCCCCGCCCGGGTCCGCACCCGGGGCGGCTGGGCCGGGCGGGGGCGGGGCGGGGGCGTGGGGCGCCCCCCCACCCCGGCCCCCCCCCCCCCCCCCCCGCCCTTCCTCGCCCATCCAGGCGTCTTCGCGCAGCCCTACTTTGCCGACACGACCTTCGCATCCATGCCCGCCATCTGGGACGCGCAGTGGGGCTTCATCCGGGGCGCGGGCGGCCCCGCGGTCTGCCCGGGCGAGTGGGGAGGCCGTTTCAGCGCGGGAAGCGCCGAGCGCGCATGGGCGCTCGCCTTTGCGGCCTACCAAAAGGCTCGCGGCGCGACCGACACCTTTTTCTGGTGCCTCAACCCCAACTCGGGCGACACGGGGGGGCTGCTCGCCGACGACTGGGGCGCGGTGGGGCCGGGAGAGGCGTGGAAACTGGCCCTTCTGGCCTGGGTCAACCCCAACCCCACCAAATTCGACGCGGCAGGGTCTGTCGTGGATGTGGGAGGCGGGCCGGGGTACGCGCCGGGGCCTGTGCCCGCGGCGCTGCTAGAGGGCGCGGCGGCGCCCGCGCCCGCCGCCGCGGCGCCGGCCGGGGCGCCCGCGCCGGCACCACAACAGCCCGCGACCACAACCGCCCCTCTGGAAGTTGTCGCGACGGGCTCGGGCGGCCTGGAGCTGTCTGTGGCCGTCACTCAAACGTGGGCCGCAGGCGCGCGCACCGCGCACCGCGCCGACGTCGTGCTCCGCAACGCGGGCCCTAGTCCCATTCCTGACGTCGTTTTTTCGGTCGACGCGGCCCTGGTGGAACAATCGTGGGCGTGCGAGCGGCGGGCGGACAAGGGCGGCCGCGCGGAGTTTTCGCTGCCGGCGTGGGCGGTGGCCGCGGGAGGCTTGGCGCCGGGGGCGTCGATCACCGCTGGCGGCGTGTTCTTTGAGGCGCGCCCGGAGTGGCGAGTGGGGCCGGCGTGAAAGCAGGAGAGAGTGTCGGGCTCGGCGCCCGGGGCGCGCGCACACCGCAGCGCGCCGTCCCTCGCCCAGCAGCGCGCTCCCGCTCGCGAGCGGGGCGCACGCCCACCCGCGGCATGATGCGGGCGCTCGCCGCGCTCGCGCTCGCCGCCATGGCGGCGCGCGCCGCGGCCGCTGCCGACGTCTCCCTGGTCCGCTTCCTCCCCCGCACGGAAAAGAGGTTGGAGCCGCTGGAGGGCGACCTCGAGATCTACAGCTCGTGCGGCGGGCGCGAGGTAGGGGATTGGTGGTGCAGGTGGGACACCGCCGCCCCGGGGGAAGGCGGCGCGCGCCGCCTTCCCTCGTTCTTCCTGACCTTCCCTCGTTCTTCCTGACCTTCCCTCGTTCTTCCTGACCTTCCCTCGTTCATCCTGACCTTCCCTCGTTCTTCGTGACCTTCCCTCGTTCTTCTTGACCTTCCCTCGTTCTTCCTGACCTCCTCCTCCCCTTCCCCCCAGGTCGACCTGCCCGGCCAGGAGGCGGTGGGCGACGACCACGCGTACGCGCCCGACGTGGTGATCGCGCGCCTCACTCCCGGCGAGTGTGTCGCGTGCCGCTTCAAGGAGCGGCGACGGCTCCCCTTTGTCGACGATGACACGATCGGGTCCCGATTCGACCTGTGCTTCATCGACTTTGAGGCGGCGGGGGACAACACGGTGTCGCGGTCGGCGGTCGGCGCCTTCGACGCCGTCTTTTCTTGTCCCGGCTGCGGACCGCCGCCGCCGCCCACCGCCACGCCGCCGCCGCTGCCCCGGCAGACGCCCCGGAAAAAGGGCATGTCCGGGGGCGCGATCGCCGCCATTTGCGGCGCCACCCTGGCGGGCGGCGCCGCGGCCGGCGCCGCGGGGTTGGCCGGTTGGCGCGAACTCGCGCGCCGCCGCGCCGAGGCCGCCGCGTCCGCCTTTGCCGCCGTCTTTGCGTCCGACGCCGACATCGAGCTGCCAGAGGTGAGCGCGACGCGGCGCGGCCGGGGCGGCGTGTGGAGCCGGCTGCGCGACGAGGGCGGGGTGTGACGAGGGGCTGCTTTCTTTCGCCCAAGCGCGATCGTGCGCTTGAACAGCCTCGAGCTCCTGCGGCAGAGCTGTGCGGCTGTGTGAACGCGGAGGGCACTGCGCGCGCTGACCCACCCGTCCACCGCGGTCTGTGCGTCTGTCGATGTGCATGCGGCCGGCGCCCACCGGCCAACCCCTTCTTTCTCTCTCACACCGCCCGCGCCTTGGCCAGCTCCCCCTCCCCCACCGCCACCCACGCGCCCGACCCGTAGCCCAGGGCGATGGCCGCCATCTCCAGCGCCATGTGGATGATCGACGTGAGGCGCACCTTGGACCCGGGCACTTCCGCCCAGTTGACCGCGACCTCCGCGAGGGGGACCCCGAGCCGGGACGCGAGGCACACGAGCTCGACTGTGGAAAAGTGGGAGAAAAGAGGGAGATTGGGGGTGCGTGGGTGGGCGCGTGCCGGCGCCAGACTCCTCCCCCCTCCCCCCCTCCCCCACCATCAAAGCACCACCGCTGCAGCCGCTGGTTGCCAAACAGCAGCCTCGCCGCCCCCCGGTTGAACAGCTTGAACCCGCACTGGGTGTCGGCCACGGCGGGGCCGGCGACCGCGACGACGAGCAGGTGGAACCCGCGCATGAGGAAGTTGCGGTGCGCGGCGCGTTTGGCCGCGACGCCGGGCGCCATGTGAGCGCGCGAGCCAAAGGCGGCGGCGGGGGGGGGAGGGGAGGCGGACGCGGCGGCGCGGCGGCCCGAGGGGCGTTCGAGGGCGTCGAGCGCGGCGTCGAGCCGGTCCAAGTCGGCCACGCGCGTCGCGCCGTCGGCGTCCATCATCAGCACGCGCGAGCCGCGCGCGATGAGCGCGCCCGCCTTGACCGCGGCCCCTTTGCCCTGGTTGGCCGGCAGCCGCAGCAGCCGCACCCCGTCGACGCCGCGCGACCGGGAGGCCGCGAGCGCGGCGCGCGCGGTGCCGTCGCGCGACCCGTCGTCCACGATGACGACCTCGTGGGTGAAGGAGGGGCCCTGGCGGTCGCGGCGGCGGTCGAGGTAGCTGGGGGGCGGGGGGGCGAGGGTGTCGGCGTCGGGCTCGCGCGGCCGCCAGCGCCACCCCGCCAGGCCCCCACCCAACCCCGCCAGCCCTCTCCGCCCCCCACCTGAGCAACTCGTCCAGCGCGCGGGGCAGCCGGTCCTCCTCGTTGTAGGCGGGGACAACGACGGTGAGCGTGCGCGTCGCGTCGTCGAACAGGGACGGCGCCGGGATCTAAGGAAGGGAGAGGAGGGGATGAGGCGCGGGATCGGGGGCTCCAGCGGCGCCCGCGTCGCATCGCGCGCCACGCCCCCTCCTCTCGTGCCTTTTTCGGGCTCGTCGGCGACTCGAGCGTCACCGCCGCGGTGCGGCACACGGCGTCCGCGTCCAGGCGGGCAAACCAGGCCGCGAGCCAGCGCAGCGCGGCGAAGAGGAGGGCAGCCTTTGAAAAATAATGGGGGCGGGAGGGTGGGGCGATGCCGCGCGGCGTGCGCTCTCTCTGGCCACCACCGCCACGGCTCTCACCAGGGCGAGCGCGGCGGGCAGGGCGGCCATCGTGGCGGCCCGCGAGTCGCAGCGCGCGCCCGCGAAAGGGGCGGGCCGCGGGAGGTGGCCTTCGATGCGGAACCGCGGCGGCGCGGCGCGGTGGGGCGGGTGGGGGCGCGGCGGGGTCTCGGGTGGTGTGCGAGCGCGCCGGCGCCGCGCGCGCGCTCGGCGGGGACGCCGCTGGCGGCGGCAGCGGGGGTCGGTTGGCGCTGTCTTGGAGCGTGCCGTGTGCACCCGACGACATTTACAAGCAGGGCGGGAGCCAACGCTGGCCGGCTGGCGCTGTGCGGGCGGCGCGTGGTCCAGGGTTGGGCGCCGCCCCCCCCCCGAAACCGCCCGCCCCTCCGCCAAGTGCCGAGTGTGCTCGTCATCGGCGCTCTGGCGGGCGAGCGTCGCCCCGCCCCCCCCCGAGCGCGGTTAACCTTTTCGGGCGGGGTTTTTGAGCCCCGGCGCCGCGCGCCCCGCGCACTCCTCGTGCCGCCCCACCGCGGCCCGCCCACGCTCCCGCGCCCCCGAAACACGCGCTCAGCAGCCGCGCGATCGCCCCGCCCGGCCGCGCACCCGCCGCGCGCCGCCAGCGCCGCCCGCCGGCGCGCACTGCGGCCATCGCGCGCGCTTGCCGCCGTCAATGGTGAGCCCCCGCGGCCGCGCCCGCCCTCGGAAGCGGTCTGCACATTCGTTGGCACCGACCCGCGTTGGGCCGGAGGTGCGCCGCCGCCGCGCGGGCCTTCCCGCTTCGCGCGCCCACCCGTCCTCTTCCCGCCCCTCCGCCCCAGCCCTCCCACGCCCCAATGCCCGCCCACGGCGGCTCGCGCCTGATGATGCGCCGCGCCCGGCTTTCAAACGAGGGTCTGGCGCGAGCCACGGGCGCCGGAGACAAGCCGGCCGCGCACGGGTCGCCCGGCGCGTCGGACGACGCGGCGTCCACGCGGGTCGACCCCGCCACGCGGTCCGGGTCGTCGGCTGAAGGTGGGTGGTGGACGAGGAGAGGAAGGGAGGGCGCGAAAGGCGGCGGCGGAGGGGCGGTGGCGCGGCCGAGATCGCGCGATGGGGCAGGCGGCCGCGCGCCGCTCGCCGCGCCCTCTTCCCGACCCCGGCCGATGCCCCATTCCGCCGGGGCTGTCGTGACGGGCTGCGTGCGGCGGGAGGGGCCGGCGGGCGAGGTCGGAGCGGCGAGGCGCGCGGGCGCTCCCGCCGCCCGCGCGCGGCGGCCCGAGCCGCGGCGCGCGCCCGCCTCGGGCACACGCGTCCACCACCACCTCCCTCTCTTCTCAGACGCCCTCGCCTCCCGGTCGCCCGCCACGGAGCCCCTGACCGCGTCCGGCCACGACCGCGACGGCGACCGCGACGCCGACGACGGCCCGCCCGCCAAAAAACGGCGGGCCTCCCCCACCCCCGACGCCTCTCTCCTCCCGCTCAAGCTCGTGCCACACGCGACCGTGACCGCGCTGGCGGCGGCGCTGACCGACGTGGCGGCGCCCTCGGGCGACACCGCGCTCGACGCCGACACGCGCACCGCGCTCCACACAGCGGCCGGGCTGGGGCCGCTGGACTGGTGTGAAGAGGGGGAGAAGGCGACCGCGGCGCTCGTGGCCGTGCTGGCGCGCGTAGCGGCCCGGCACGAGGCGGCGGTCGCGGCCGCCGCGGCGCGCGCGCTGCGCGCCTGGCGCCAGTACGCGCCGGAAGCCGCTGCGGACGCAGAAGCCGCGGAGGCCGACCGCGCCGCCGACAAGCGGCGGCGGCGGGCGGAGCGCGAGGCGGTGCGCGCTGCGCGCCGCGCGCGCGCGGCCGAGCGCGAAGCCGCGGACGAGGCCAGGCGGCAGCGGCGGGCGGCGGCCGAGGCTGCGGCTGCTGAGGAGGCGGAGGCGCTGGCCGCCGCGCGCACGGCGGCCGCCGCCAAACAAGCGGCGGCCACAGAGCGCGAAGCCGTGGCCGAACGTGCCGCGGCCGCTGAGCGCAACGCTGCCGCTGAGCGTGCCGCCGCGGTCGCTGCCGCCGCCGCCGAGCGCGCGGCCGCACGCGAGCGCGCGGCTGTGCGCGAGCGCGCGGAGGCCGAAGCCGCCGCCACCGCCCGCAAGGCGCGCGAGGCGGCCGCCGCGGACGCGGCGCGCCGCATGGCGGCCGAGCGCGAAACTGCGGCCGCGGCGCGGGCTGCGCGCGCCGCGGCCGAGGACGCCGCCGCGCGTCTCGCCGCCGCCGCCGCCGCGCCCTCCCCGTCCCTCGCCCCCGCCCCCACGCTCGCCCTCGAGCCCACCGACTCGGACGCGACCCGCACCGCGTCCTGCGCGCGCGGCGCGGTCGCGCCTTGCGCCGCGGGCGACGCCGCGTCGTCGCGGCCGAGCCCGGACGTCGGGGCCCTGCTCGACGCCGCGGCACCGCAGGTGGCGGCGCCGGAGCCCGCGCCGGCGCCCGCCCCTTCCCACCCCGTCGCCCGCCCTTCAACGCCGGCCGACCCGTTCGCGGGCGCCGACGTTTTCTCGGACGACCTCTTTGGCCCGCCGTGCGGCGGCCGAGAGGACGACGATGTGGACGATTTCGATTGGCAAGGCTTGCTGGACGACGGGCAAGCCCAGGCGCAGGAGCAGGCGGCGCCGGCGCCAGTGGCTGCGCCGCGCGCGCGCGCGCCCGCCCGCACGCCTCGCTCGGTCAACCCGTCCCCCGCCAAAGCGTCCCACATCATCGGGCGCGGCGGCAATCCCGCCGCGCCCGCGCCCGCCGCCCAGCGCGCGGCGGCGGCGAGCGCGGCGGCGGCGGCGGCGGCGCGCGCGCGCGAGGCCGTCCTGGCCGCCGCCGCCGCGGGCGGCTGGGCCGACGCCGCGCCTGCGGTCGCGAGTGGCTGGGCGCCGATGCCGGCGGCGCCCGCGCCGACGGTGCGCGTGTCCGTGCCCGGCGGCGTGCCAACCCCTCCCGCCTGCTCGTGGCTTGCCGCGGTCGCCGACGCGGTCGCACCCGCGCCGCCCGCGCCCGCGCTGGGGCTCGGTGGCGGCGGGCTGACGACAGGCGGCGCGCCCCGCCTGTCGGCCGCGACGTGACCCCTTCCGTTTGATCTTAGGGTTAGGGTGGCGGATCACCCTAACCCAACCCTTTCTCGCCCCCCCCGAACGCACGTTTCCCCGCCCCGCGCACGACTCACCCCGCCTTACGTCCCCCCGCCCTTCGTCCCCTCTTCACGTTGCCCCGCCACGAGGCGCAACCATCCCGCCCCCCTTTGTGTGACCACCACCTCCGCGGCAAGAGGGCGAGGGGTGTCGAGGGGGCGCGCTGCGCGGTTGCACGGACGCCCTCCTCCTCCCCGGCAGGCAGCGAAAGCAGGGTGCGGGACGGACAGAGAAGAACAAAAGGGCCACCGCCGCGGCCGTCACCCCGAAAACAGGAACCGCATGTCCTCCGCGGTGAGCCCCGCGAGGCGCGACGCGTCGGCCCCGACCGTGGCATCGAATATGGCCTGCTTCTTCTCCTGCAGCGCCAGCACGCGCTCCTCAACCGAGCCCGCCACGATGAAGCGGACGACGGTGACGGGCTTGTGCTGGCCGAGGCGGTGGATGCGGTCCTGGGCTTGGCGCTCCACGGACGGGTTCCACCAGCAGTCCAGGCTGAAGGACAGAAGAGGGGGGGACGGGCGGGGTGGGTGGCGAGCGGTCGGCAGGGGCGGCGGGCGGGCGGCACGCGAGGAAAGAGAAACACAGAGAAAAAAAAGAACTCACGTCATCGCGTGCGACGCGCACGTCAGGTTGAGCGCGACGCCGCCCGCCTTGAGCGACATGAGGAAGACGGGCACGGCCGAGCCTGCGAAGAGAAGGGAGGGGACGGGGGGAGGGTTGCGGCGCGCGCGCGCCGACCCGGCCCTCGCTCCCTCGCCTCCTCTCCACTTCTCTCTCACCCGCCGTGAACGCGTCGATCGCGGTCGCCCGCGCCGCCATGGACATGCTTCCGTCCAGGCGGGCGGTGGGGATGCCCACCTGCTGCAGGCGGAAGGCGACGAGGTCGAGCCTGGAAGAGGAACGGGAGGGGGTCGGCGAGCCCCGCGCGCGCGCACACTCTCAACCCCCACCCTCCCACCCTCCTCCCTCTACGCACATGGACGTGAACTGGGAGAACACGATGGCCTTGGCGCCCGGGTCGGCGGCGAGCATGCGCTCCACCTCCTCGCGCAGCGCCTCGATCTAAAGGAGAGACGGGGGAGGGCGGGGGCGTCGGCCTGGCGTCTCTCTCGTTCTCCTTCCCCCCACCGCCCGCCCTCCCCAGCCCCCTCGCTCCATCCCCCACCTTGGTCGACGACTTGAAGCCGGCTTCGGGGACGCGGCGCAGGATGGAGTCGGCGCGCAGGTGGCCGCGGAACGCGGCGGCGGCCGAACCGGCGGGCGGCGGCCCCGCGCGCGCGCGGGGCGCGGCGGCGGGCGGGGGGGAGGGGCGGGCGGGGGCGTCGAGGTCGACCGAGAGCGCGGCGCCGCAGCCTTGGGCGGGGCAGACGAGCCGCGCGGCGTCGCCGCCCTCGCCGCCGGCCCCCGCCGCGCCCGCCACGTAGTCGCGCGCGCACGCGCGGCACATGGTGTGCCCGCACGTCGCCGCCACCGCGTCCTCCGCCCCTTCATGGCACACCGCGCACGCGGTCGCGCCGCCGAGCGCGCCGCTCGCGCCCGCGCCGCCCGCGTTGGAGGCCGAGTAGACGACGAGGTACGGGTGGTTGACCGCCTGGCGCAGGCGGACGAGCATGTCGAACTAAAGAGATGGGAGGGGAGGGAGGAGAGGGTTGGGGAGCGCGGTCGCGCGCGCGGGGCCCGCCGCCAACCCATCCACCGCTCTCCCCTCTCCTCTTTCTCCTCACCACGTGAGCGTAGTTGTTTAGCAGGGTGCCCGCCGCGACGTAGGTGCCGAATTGGGCCGACTGCTGGGTGTCTAAGAAGAGGGAGGAGGAGGAAAAGGGGGGTCGGCGCGCGCGCGGCGCCAGCCGCCCTCCGCCCAACACCTCCTCTCTCCACACATACAGAGGCTCTCGTACACGTCCGCTTCCGCGGCGTCAAATGCGTCCCGGCGCACGCGCACGGTGCGCGGCGGCAGCGCGAGCGCGTCGGCGCACTGCTCTTTGGTGCGGCGCAGCAGCGTCGCGTCCAGCACTGTGCCCCGCAGCAGGCGCATGGCGTCCCGGGAGGCGGTGGGGCGGGCGGCGCCGTCGCGGACTGGGGGAGGATGGGAGGGAGGAGGGGGTGGGCGGCCGCGCGCAAGCGTGCGCCTCGCTCCCACCCCTCCCTCCTCTCCTCGTCTCGCCTCCCTCTCACTCACTCGGGTTGGCGATGAACCGGTTCCACCAGTACGAGTGGTTGGTGCCGCTGTGCCCGCACCCGGGCACCGCGCACGAGTTGGCACCGCGCCCCGGCGGCTCAAGGACGCAGCACGAGCAGGGATTGGTGCGCGGGTCGGGGTTGGGCCGGGCGGCTGCCGCGCCTCTCTTGATGTCCTTCTTGCAAAACGCGTGGGCAAAGGGGTAGGCGCGCAAAAATCGGATCAGGCTGTACAATTCGCCGACGCGGTTCTGCAGCGGCGTGCCGGACAGGCACCAGCGGAAGCGCGCATCGAGCGCAAACGCGGCCTTGGCCGTCGACGACGCTTTGTCCTTGATGTTGTGCGCCTCGTCGAGCACGACGCGGCGCCAGCGCACCGAGTGGAGGACAGACGCGGGCGGCGTGCCCGCCGCCTCCTTGAGCAGGCCGTTGAGCTTCACCATGCGCGCGGCGTCCTTGTGTTGAGGCGTTGGCCAAGAGGGCGCGTCGCCCGGCTCGTCCGACGCGCGCGGCGGCGGCTCGGGGTCGGAGAGGTCGTCAGTCTCCCAGTCGGCCCACGTGAGGCCCGCGACGCGCGCGGCGGCGTGCGGCAGGGCGGGAACGGGCGTCTGGGAGCGCGAGGAGGAGCGCCCGCGACCGCGGCCGCGGCCCCGGCCACGGCCGCGACCGCGACCGCGGCGCCCGCGACCGCCTGTCGGCGCGCCGTCGTCGGACGAGTCGGACCAAGTGTCCGTGCCCTGCGCATCGCCGCGCGCGAGCGCGCCGACCGCGCCGACCGCGGCGCCCGCGGCGGAGAGCGCGCGCTCGACGAGGCCGGGGCGCGCCTGCTTCCGGGATTGTTTTGATTGTTTCGCAGTGCGCTTGCCGCCCTTGTCGCAGTAGTATTGGAGGTGCTGGGGCAGGGCATCGGGCACGTACTTCTTGCCGCACTTGCCGCAGGGAACCTGACAGAGAGAGGACAGAGAGAGGGTCGGCGCCCGACGCTCGCTCCGACCCCGGCACCCCCCAAAAACCCTATCCCATCCCGGCCGCGGGGTCATACCAGGTTGCTGGTCGTCGCGCCGGAGCGGCGGTAGTCGGATTCGAGGGTGCCGAAAGAGGAGAGAACGACGTCGGCGTCGGCAAGTTCAGCCGCCGACGTCGTGCGCTTGGCCCCGTGATAGAGCGCCACCACGAGCGTGCCGGGAGCGGTGAACCGCTCGATCTCCGCCTTCCATTGAAGGACGGCGACGAGGGGGCAGATGACGAGGGTGGCGCCCGAAAAGGCGGGGGCGGGAGGAACCGCCGCGCGCGGCGCGTGCGGAGGCAGAGGCGCGGCAGAGCCCGACGCCACGGCGCCGGGGTCGGGCTTGACTGCCGCCGGCGCCGGCGGAGCGTTGGGAGCGGCGCCGGGGTCGGGCTTGACCGCGGGCGCGGGCGGCGGCGCGCCGTCGGGGCCGTGGTCGTGGCCGCTGCCGCCGACCCCCGCGCGCAGCTCGACCGGGTCGTCCACGCCCGCCGGCTTGGGCCCAAACGGTTGCGCGGCGGCGGTCGACACCGCGAGCGCGGCCTGCACCGCCTCCTCGAGCGTGAGCGGCGCTGCGCCCGGCGCGGCGGGCTCGGCGTGCGCCGCCACGGCCGCCTCACGCTCGGCCGCCGCGTCGGCCGCGGCCGACAGGGCGCCGCCGTCAAAGTCGAGGCCGGAACGGTCGCCCAGCAGGCGCAGGGAGACGCCGGCGCGTTGGAGGGCGGAGCGGCCGGCGGGGGCGACCGCCACGATCGCGCCCGCCGCGCCCAGGGCTTCCGTGCGCGCGTTGGCGCGCGCCACGCGCGCGGGGTCGCGGCCGGCGACGATGAGGGAGATGGCTTGGATGGTCTTAAGGAGAGATGAGGGAGGAGGGTGGGTGTTGCGTGTTTTTTTTCTCCCTCTCTCCCTCCCCCGCTCCCCTCTCTCCTCCTACCTTGCCCATCCCCATCTCATCTGCCAGCAGGCCTCCTTTTACGTCCGTACGCTCCTGGGCGAGGGCCCACGACAGAAACTCGAGTTGGTATGGAAGGAGCTGCATAAGAATTTCCGGCGGCTGCGGCGCGGCGGGCAGCGCGCGGCGGTCGGCAGGGGCGGGCTCGTCGGGCAGGTCGGTGGCGGCTTCGGCGCCAGGGAGGGCGCTGCCGCCGCGGTGGGGGGCGTCGTCGTCCGGGGCGGCGGCGCGGCGGCGGCGCGCAGGGGCGGGGCGCCGCTCGGCGGACCGCGCGGCGGCGGCCGCGAAGGCCGCCGTGCGCGCCGGGCGGTCGGCCGCCGCGCACGCCTCGTCGGAGGCAGAGGGAGCGGGAGGAGGGGGAGGAGGAGGCGCCTCCGCGCTGCGAGCGGCCGCCGCCGCGCTGTCGGCCGCCAGAGCCGCGCGCGCGCGTTCCTCATCCCCTCCAAACAGGCGCACATAGTAGGCGAGCGTGAAGCCGTCGCCGGGGGGGGAGGCGAGGCCGCGGGCGGGGAGGGTCGGAGCGTGCGCGAGGGGGGGCGCGGGGGCGAGGGCACGGGCACGGGCGGGCGCCGCGGCCTCGCGCTTGACGCTGCCGTCCGAGGTGTCGCCGCTGGGCACGAGCGTCGGGCCATCGTCGGCGTCGGAGCCGGAGGAGAGCATGACGACGTCGGGGTCGTCTTGGGAGGCGCGCGCCGCAGCGCTTCGCGTGGAGCGCGTGGGAGCCGCCGCCGCGGGAGGGCTAGGAAGAAGAAGGATGCGGCGTCGGAAGCCGTGCACGAGGCGCCGGGGCGGCGTGGCGGCCGGGGCGGCCCGCGTCGTGCGCGTCACGCGTTGACCGCGCGCGGTCAAAGCATGCTCGCACCCCAGCCCTCTCCCGCCACCCATGTTGCCTCGTATTATCGAGGTGGTTCCACCGTGGGCGCGACAGAGGGCGGGCGGCGGGCGCCGTGCGCGAGTCGCCGCTTCGCGCGCGGCCCATCGCACCGCTACCGCCCCCCCACCGCCTTTTGCTGCCCCCATCATTCTCCCACGCACCCATTGGAGCGACCGGGGGTGGCCATTGGCGCTGCCGCGGGAGGCGCGGGAGCGGCCAGGCGGGCGGCGCGCGCTGGGAGGGGGCGGCGGCCCCAGCGCGGCCGCTGGCGCGACCGGACGCGGGGCGGCGACCGCGGAGGGCGGCGGTGCCGGGCGTGCCCGATCGAGAGGGGGGCGGGGAGTGAGAACACGGCGCCGACGCTGCCCTCCCCACTCTTCGCGTCCCGATCCCTGGCCAGGCGCCGTCCGCTCCCCCCCCCCCCCCCCTTGACTCGATGATGCAGCAATCGCATCTCCAGTCGCACGCCGAGACGGCCAAGGCGACCGGCGCGACGACGCTCTGGATCGGCGACCTCCCCCACTTTGCGGACGAGGCATATGTCGCCGGCCTCTTTGCGGCGGAAGGCGTCGTCTCTGTCAAGCTCATCTACAGCCGCCAAGTCCCCAACCGCCCTGAATCCTTTGGCTTCGTCACCTTTCACTCGCACGCCGCGGCCGCCGACGTGCTGGAGCGCTACTCGGGGCAGCCGGTGCCGTACACAAACTGCGTGTTCCGGCTCAACTGGGCGGCGCACGGCGTCGGGCGCACGACGGCGGAAGGTGAGAGATTGGGGGGTGGAGGGGGAGTAGGTGGGCCCTGCCGCTTGGCCGGCGACGGTTGAGATGCTGCATCATCGGCGGGCGGCCACGGCGGGCGCGGCTGCGGCCTCCCGGCTGGGGCGCGGCGCGGCGGCGGCGCCGGGCGCGGGGGGGGCGCGCCCGGTGCGCTCGCCCCTTCGCCCCCCCCGCGACCCCCCGATCGCGGAGCCCGAATCATGGCGGCCGCGCCCGGGCGAGGTGGCGCCCGGCCGGAGGGCGAGCAGCGCGCCTCGGCGCCCGCGGCGACCCGCGCCGGCGGCGCGCGGCGTCGCGGGCGGCGCCAGGCCCTGCCACCCTTCTCCGCCCGGGCTCGACCCCGGGCGGCGATGGCGCCCGCGCTGGCGGGCACGGCCGGCGCGATGCCGGCCCCACGCCCCCACACCGCCCCCGCCGCGCGGGGGTCGAATCGTCGCTCCCGCCGAGCAACCCAGCCAACCCACACTCCCACACCCCACACACCCCTCCCCACCCCGCCCCCCCGCCCAGCCGACCACTCCGTGTTCGTCGGCGACCTGGCCCCCGACGTCACCGACCTCGTCCTCCAAGAAACGTTCCGCCAATTTTTCCCGTCGGTCCGCTCCGCCAAGGTCATCGCCGACCCCGCCACCGGCCGCTCCCGCGGCTACGGCTTTGTCCGGTTCGGCGACGGCGGCGAGCGGGACGCCGCGTTGACGCGCATGCAGGGCCACCTCCTGTCCGACCGCGCGATCCGCGTCTCGGTCGCGACCGCGAAAAAGGGGACGCACGACGCGGCCGGGGGCCCGCCCAGGGCGCCGTCCGCCGGCCCCGGCGGCTTGCCCGGCGGCGGCGCGTCGCTGGCGCCGCCGGCCGACCCGTCGCTCACCACCATCTTTGTCGGCAACCTCGCCGACGCGGGCGACGCCGAGCTGCGCGCCGCCTTTGGCCACCTGGGCGCGGTGGAGCACACCAAGGTCCCGCCGGGCAAGGGGTGCGGCTTCGTGCAGTTTGCCGAGCGCGCGGCGGCGGAAGCCGCGGTGGCCACCATGCAGGGCGCGCTCGTCGGCGCGCAGCACGTGCGCGTGTCGTGGGGGCGGGGGCCGTGCGGGCCGCGGCCGGCGGGCGCGGGGGCGGCCGGGGCGTACGGCGGGTACGGCGCCGGCCCCGCGCCCTACGGCGGGTTCGGCGGCGACGCGGCGGCCGCCTTTGGCGCCCCGGGCCTCGCCTCGCTCGCCGGCGGCTACGGCGGCCTCGGCGGCGGCGGCGCGGCGTCCGTGTTTGCGCCGCCGTCGCTCGCGGGCGCGTTCGCGCCGCCCGCGGCGGCGCCCGCGCCCGCCGCGCCCGCGCCGCCCGCCGCGCGCGGCCCGACGTCCGACCCGCTCGGCCCCGTCGACGTCTCGTCCCTCAACGCGGCCTACCTGCGCGCGACCGCGCCCACGCTGGCGCTGGGCACCCACATCTCGTGAGGGAAGGGAGAGGGGCCGAGGGTCGAGGGTGGGGGCCGCCCGCCGCCCTTCTCCCCTTTGCGCGCCGCCTTTCCGTGCACGCACGCGCGCGCATGCGCGCGCGCCCTTGGCCCACACCCACCGCCACACACCCCCCTGATCATCCCCGTTGCCGTTGCCACACTCCCGTTCTTTCCTGCTTTCGGCGTTTTGCTCGGGTTCCTTTCCGGCGGCCCCGCCATGGCGTGGGCGCGCTCTGTGTGATGAAGCCATTCCAGTCGAGTGCAGGAGGTTGGGGTGGCGGGCGGCTCGTTTCTCCCTCGCAGCCGCGCGCGCGGCGGCGACACTCTGTTCCTCGGCGGCTCGCCGCTCCGCCCCTCCCGCCGAGGCGGGGCGGACGTGCCCGTGGTCGGCCCGCCCCCCCGAGCGCGCGAGCCCGCCCCGATGGCCACGATGCCGGCGCGGGTGCGCACGACCGTCGCCATCATGGCGGCCGTCGGCGCCATCGAGCGCGTGGACGAGCAAGTGGTGAGCGTGGGACAATGGGGGTGGCGGGGCGCCGAAGGAAGGGCGGCCGTTTGGACGCGGACGCCCCGACCCTCGCGCCTTCCTTTCCAGCTCCCCGCCGTCTACCTCGCCATGGGCCGCTCCCTGCGCGCGACGCCCACCGACCTGGGCGTCATCACCCTGGCCCGCGCCCTGGCCCAAGCGCTCGCGTCGCCCGCCGCGGGGCTGCTCGGCGACGCGGCCGACCGGACGCGCGTCGCGGCGGCGGGGTGCGCGCTCTGGGGGGTGTGCACGGCGCTCATGGCGACCGCGACGACGGTGCGCGGCGCCGCGGTCGCGGCGGCGGCCAACGGGGTAGGCCTCGCGCTCGCGATTCCGTGCGTGCAAGCGGTCGTCGCGGACGCCTTCCCCGGCGCGTCCCGAGGGCTGGCGTTTGGCGGAATGGGCATGGCAGCCGGAATGGGAGGGATGGGAGCCGCACTCTGGGCGACACGGGTTGCGGGAGAGTCTGTCGCCGGCGTCGAGGGCTGGCGCGCCGCGTTTCTCGCCGTCGCCGCCGCGAGCGCGGTCGCCGCCGTCGCCTGCCGCGCGCTGGCCGTGGATCCCAGGATCGGGGCTGCCGCGCCGGCGCCGGCGGCTGACGGCGAGGGCGACGGCGCGCCGCTGCTCGCGTCCGCGTCGTCGCTCGTCTCGCTCACGAAACGCGCACCCCCGCTCCCACCCCCTCCCGCCACCCCCCTCACCGCTCGCGCCGCCCTGGCCGCCGCCCTGGAAGTCCTGGCCGTGCCCACCTTTCGCGTCGTCGTTGCGCAGGGCATCGTGGGATCCATGCCGTGGGCCGCGCTCCTCTTTTCCACGCTCTACCTCCAACTCGCCGGCCACACCCCCGCCGCCGCCGGCGCCCTCACCGCCCTCTTCACCGGCGCGTGCGCCATCGGCGGCCTGCTGGGCGGCGCGCTGGGCGACGCCGCGGCGCGCGCGTGGCCCGACGGCGGGCGGGTCGCCGTCGCGCAGGCGTCGGTCGCGGCCGGCATCCCGCTCACGTGGGCGCTGCTGAGAGGGTTGCCCGCCTCGCCCGCGTGCGCGGCGGGCGTGGGCGCGCCGGCGTGCGCGTCGGCAACAGGAGCTGTTTTGGCCGCCGCCGGCCTGCTCATCTCCTGGTGCGGCGCAAACAACTCGGCCCTGCTCGCCGACGCCGTGCCGTCCCGGTTGCGGTCCACGGTGTACGCGTTCGACCGGAGCTTTGAGGTGAAGAAAAATAGGGTGGCGCGCGGTGCTGGGCGGGGCGGGGCGGCCGCGGGACCTCACCTCACCCCTCCTCTGCCTTCAGGGCGCCGTCGCGGCCACCGCAACCCCTTTAGTCGGCGTCATCGCCTCGCGCTGGTTTGGCTTGAGCGGAACGCTCGCCGACGCTGGCGCCGCCGACCCGCGCCGCGCCGTGGCGCTCGCGTCGGCGCTGCTCGTGTGTTGCGTGGTGCCTTGGTCGGCGTGCTTTGTGGCCTATTTCGCTCTGTACCGCATCTACCCCGCCGACCGGCGCCGCGCCTGGCCGCACAGCGCGTCGGTGGGCGACCTGGCGGGGCTCGCGGACGCGGCCGACGGGCAAGGGGGTGGGCAGGGGCGGCCGCGAGGGCGGGCGACCGAGCTCGTGGTGAGGCGGGGGCGCTAGAGATTTGTCGGGGGGGTGAGAGGGAGCGGGCGGCGACTTGCAGCAGCGAGAGCGAGAGAGAGCGCGGCCGCGCGCGCAGTGCGGCCGCGAACACACCCCTCCAGGCCCGGCGCGCCGCCCGCCCGCTCTCGTCGCGCGGCGGCGCTCCCGGCGGCGTCGACGCCGGCCAGGCGGGCCCGCCGGAGGCCAGGTGGAGAGCTGCGCGGCGGCGCGCTCCCGCATGCGGGCTCCCGACACGCGCGCCGCCGACCCTGCCGCCGCCGAGAGTGACGCTCGAGTCGTCAACATGGTGTACGACCGCGGCGCGCGGGTGGCACCCGCCGCCGGAGCCCCCGGCGCCCCCTCCCAGCGCGCGCAGCGTGCCGGCGACCCCCTGGACGACGCTGGCACGCAGTCCGACGCGGGCGCGGTGCCGACGCAAGCGCGGCAGGCGCTCCCTCCCCGCCTGCGCCCCGCGCGCCCGCCGCCCGCGTCGGTCGCGGAACTCGACCTCGCGTGCGCGCGCTTCGAGGCCTTTGCCCCGCGCCTCCCCCCCCCCCCGCCTCCTTCCTGCGACTGCCCCGGCGTCTACCGCCGGGGTCGGGGCGCGGCGCCCGCGTGCGGCGCGCCCCTGGCGGCCGCCCGCGCGCTGCCGGCGGGGCCGACGGGGCCGGCGGTCACCTATTGGCGCTGCAGCCGCGCCCCCACCTGCGCCTACACGCACGTCCCCCCTCCTCGCCTGTGCGCCCCCCGGCTCGAGGCCGAGTGGGGGGGGGAGGCCGAATTTTGGGTCGCGCCCGCCGCGGGCGCGGCCGAGTGCGTCTTCTTTTGCGGCGGCGTGAGGGCTGTCCTGGCGGCGGCTGGCTTGCCCAACCGCGTGCTGGCCGCCGGTCGGGCGCCGGCGGGCGGCGGCGAGGCTGTCTCGTTCCCCCTCGAGCTGTACAAGCGCGTCGCCTCCACCCTCGGCCGCGCCACCGTCGCGCGCAGCCCCCTGCTGCGCGACTCTGGCGCCATCCCTCCCGGCGTCCTGGACCTGGCCACCGGCCGCCGGCGCGCGGTCGACGGAAGCAGCACCGACTTTCTGTTCTCCCGCATCCCCCTCTCGCTCCGCTCCTCCCTCCTCCCGTTCCAAGCCGCCGGCGTGCGCTACGCCCTGGACCGGGGCGGGCGCGCTCTGATCGCGGACGAGATGGGGGTCGGCAAAACGGTGCAGGCGCTTGCCGTCGCGGCAGCGTTCCGCTCCGAATGGCCCCTGCTCATCGTGTGCCCCGCTTCGCTGCGCCTGGTGTGGGCTGAAGAGGTGGAGCGGTGGCTGGGGGGGGTGGTGCGGCCGGCCGACGTGGCGGTGGTGGATTGCTCGGCCGCGGCGCCGCCGCCGCCGCCACGCGCGGGGTCGGAAGCCGCCACCGCCACCTCCTCCTCCGCCCAGCGCCAACCTCGCGTCATCATCACCTCTTACGAAATGCTGGCCCGCCTCTCGTGCGCCGCTTGCACCAAGGACGCGGCGCGCGCCGCGGTCGAGCGGAGCGACCCACGCGCGTGCGCGGGCCCTCCTCTGTGCCTCGCCGCCCGCCCCGCGGGCGTGCTCGTCCTGGACGAATCCCACGCCCTGCGAACCACGGCGCGCGAGCCGGACGCGCGGGCGACCGAGGCGGCGGCCGCGGCCGCGGGGCGGGCGGCACGGTGCGTCATGCTCACAGGGACGCCGTCGCTCTGCCGCCCCTACGACCTGTACCGGCAGGTGGCTGCTTTGGCGCCTCGCCTCCTCCCTCCGACCCGTCACTTCTTTGCCGAGCGCTACTGTGCCGCCCGCTGGGTGGGCGGCTGCGGCGACGCGCCGCGCCGGCTCGACGTCGCGGGCCTGGCCCACGCGGCCGAGCTGCGCGCCGCGCTCACGGGGGCGGTCATGATTCGGCGCCTCAAGCGCGAGGTGGCCGACCAACTACCGCCCAAGCGGCGCCAGGTGGTGCTGCTGCACATGCCGAAGCAGGGAGGGGGGGGGAGGCGCGCGCGGCGGCTGCCCGCGCCCGCGCCGGCTGCCCCTGCCGCGCCGGCTGCGCCGCTTTCCCTGGCCCATATGGCGACCATGGCGACCGCGGCATCGTCCTTGCCGCCTCGGTCGCCCGCAGCGTCGCCGCCGCCGTCGCAGCCCTCGACACAACCGGCCTCGCAACCCTCCCCCTCCCAACCCGACCCCGCCGCCGCGCACGCTACCTCGGACGCTCACCGCACTGCCATCGCCAAGCTGCCGTCGGTCGTCGACTGGCTGGCGTGCGCGCTCGGCGGCGGCGGAGGCGACGACGGAGGCGACGGCGGTGGCGACGACCGCGCCGACGCCGCTCCCTCTCCCACCAAGACCGTCGTTTTTGCCCACCACCGGGACGTCATGGATGGCCTGGCCGCCGCGCTAGCGTCCAAGCGCGTCGGCTTTGTGCGCGTCGACGGTGGCGTCGACGCGGTCGACCGCCGCGCGGCCACCGCCCGCTTCCGGGACGACCCTGAGGCATGGGTCGCGTTGCTCTCCATCACCGCGGCGGGCGTGGGGCTCGACTTCTCGCCCGCGGCGGCCGTCGTGTTTGCCGAGCTGCCCGACGAGCCCGCGCTCGTCGCGCAAGCGGAAGCGCGCGCCCACCGGCGGGGCGCGGCCGCGGCCTGCATTAACGTCTACTTTCTGATCGCGCGGGGGACGAGCGACGAGAGACGGTGGCGGGCGCTGGACCGGGGGTTGGCGCGGTTGGCGGCGGTCGCCGACGGCGCCAGAGGCGGGCGCGGCGGGCTGGCCGTGCACGGCGTGCGCGACGCGGACGCTGGGGTGGCGACACCAGGGGGGGCGGCGGTCGAGGCCGCGCCGCCGCCCCCGCCCCCGCCCCCCCGCCCCGTCCAGCCGCCCTCCCACCAGGCCTGGCCCGCCGACCCCTGGTGGGAGCTGTCGCCCCACACCGGGCGCCTGCACGCGCATGGAGGGCCGGCGGGGGACGCGCCGCTGGGGCTGTCGGCGCCGCTGGCGGAGCTGGCGCGCGGGGCGGGCGCGGCGGCGGCCGCGCTGGCGGCAGCTGCGGCGGCCCCTGGCGGCTGCGGCGCGCCAAAGTTCGTCACCGACTCCTGGGCCGCGGCCGCGGCCGAGGCCGCGGGCGACGTGGCCGAAGTGCGCGGTGCCGTGCGCGCGTGCCTCGCCGGCCTCGTCCTTCGAGCGCCTCTCGCGGCCGAAGCCGCCGCTGACGCGGCCGCCGCCGCCGCGGGCGCTGTCCGGGGGTCGACCGTGCGCCACGACGCGCCGCGCGAGCCGTTGCCGGGGGTGGGCGTGCCGCCGCCCGGCGGGGCCCTGCGCTCCGTCTCCGTCGCGCGCCCGCGCGGCGGCGGCGGCACGGTCTTCACCCAGGTCGTCGATGCGGCCGGTAAAGGCCTGTGCCTGGCGTGTGGAGGGCTGGCGCCGGGGACGGCGGCGGCGCCCCGTCCCGGCGCTGCCGTCTCCTCCCGGTCGGCCCTCTTTTGCGCCCCCTCCTGCGACGCCGAGCACGCGACCCGCACTGGCGGTGCCGCCGCCCGGCGCGCCCTCTTCCGGGTGGAGCGCGGCGTGTGCGCCGCGTGCGGCCTCGACGCGCACGCGCTGGTGGCAGCTTTGCGCGCCGTGCCGCGCGGGGGGAGTGGCTGGCTCGAGCAGCGGCTGGCGGTGCTTCAGTCCCTCGCCCCCGCGTTCACCGGCGCTGCCGCCGCGCGGCTCGCCAGCGCGGCGGCCGCCGGCCACGCCTGGCAGGCCGACCACACGCTCGCCGTGCACGATGGAGGCGGCGGGTGTGGCCTCGCCAACCTGCGCACGCTGTGCGTGCCGTGCCACGCGCGCGTGACGGCGGCGCAGGCGGGGGCGCGCGCGGCGGCCAAGCGGACGAGAGGGGGGGGGGGGGGGCGGCCGCCGCCGCCGCCGCCCCTACGGCCGCGGGCGCCCATTGTGCTGGACGACGATGAGGAGGAGGGTGGCTGCGCCCTGGACTTGGCGCCGCCGCCGGCGGCCACGCGGCGGCCGCTCGCCGCGCTCGCGGCGGCGGCGGGGCGCGGGCGGTGAGAGGGTGCGCACAGTGATTTGGTTTCGGGAGGCGGGTGGTGTGGTGCTGTGCAGGGGCTGTGGCGCGCTGCGGGCCGCGGACTCCGCGAACGGGGCGGCTTGCGGTGGGTGCTGCGCGCCAGCCGGCGACCACGCACACCCACCCATCACACCCGTGCCCCGCCTGACCACGCCCGCGCCGCCGGCAGACCCGGTACGTCGGCGCCCGCCCCGGGCGGGGCGGCCGTGGGCGGGCGCGGCGCGACCGCCGCCGCGGCGTGATGGGGTCGAGCGCCGCGCCGCCGCCGCCGCGTAATCCCCTCCCACCCGGCGGCGCCCCACCCTCTTTGGCGCCGTTGGTGTCGGTGCCCGCACAGCGGGCCCGGGGGGCGCGGAGCGGCGCGCCGCCGCCGGGCAGCGCGGCGAGTCGCTTCGCTTGCCCTCACCGCCGTCGCCCGCCGCCGCCCGCCCACGCCCACCCTCCTCCTCCTTCCCAGACCGCCACCCGACCAGGCCGCGCCGCCCCGCCGGTGGCCGCCCCCCAATGAGCGCCCCCCCACCCCCCGCCCCCGCCGCGCGCGCCGCGAGCGGCGGCCTGGCGGCCGCGCTCGCCGCCGCCACGTCGGCGGGTGTTGGTGAGAGATGGGAAGAGGGGGCGGTGAGGGTCGGGGGTGCGGCGGCGCCGCCGGCGCGCCCGCGCCGCGCGCACGCCGACCGCCCGCCGCGAAACCCTCCCCCCCTCCCCTCCAGCCCCGCCTCCTTCGCTCCACGACCTCGTGTACCCTGCCGGCGCCCCGCCCCCCCCCTACGCCGCCGCGGCGGCCGCCGCCGCCGCCGCGACCGCCGCCCTGTCCGCGTCCCTCCCGACGACGCTCGTGGGCCCGCCCCCCCTCGACCTCTTTGGCGCGTCCCCCTCGGCCGCCTTTGGCGCGTCGCCCGCCGCGTCCTTCATGCGCGCGCGCCCGCCGCGGTCGGCCCCCCTGCCCGCCCGCCTGCGCGACGCCGTGCCCGGCGCCGCGTCGGCACCCGGGGGCGGGCTCCACGCGCGCGCGGGGGCGCCCGGCTCCGCCGCCTCCTCCCTGGGCCGCGCTCGGGGCGCGGGCGTCGTCAAGCGCAGCGGCGGCGGCGGCCACTCGCTCCTCCTCACGCCGCTCGGCGCGTCGCCCGCGGCCGGCGGCGCCGGCGGCTCCGCCACCGGCACCAAGTACCGCGGCGTGCGCCAGCGCCCCTGGGGCAAGTTCGCGGCCGAAATCCGGGACCCGTCCCGCGGCGCGCGCGTGTGGCTCGGCACGTTCGACTCGGCGGACGAAGCCGCGCTCGCGTACGACGCCGCCGCGCGCCGCATCCGGGGCGACGCCGCGGTGACCAACTTTGCGCTGGGCGCGGGGCCCGCTGGCGTGCGGCTGGACCTGGACGCGGTGCTCGCGGCGCTGGAAGCCGGCGGGCCGCCCGCGCGCGCGCGCGCGGGGTCGGCCGACGTGGGGGCGCCCCCCCACACGCCGCCCACGCTCACGGGCTTCAAGCCGGCGTCGTCCGCGGGCGACGGGGAAACCGCGTCGGGCGACGAGTCGCGCGCCGCCGGCGGCGGCGACGACGGCGCGTCGTGGTGGGCCGACGGCATGGACGCCGACGACGGCCCGCGACCGCGCCGGGGGGACCCCGCGATGGCGGAAGTGGCGGAAATCCTACTGCGGCTGCAGTCGGACCTGACGCTGTCCCGGCCGGCGGGCGGCAAGCGCGGCGGCGGCGGTGCCAAGCGCGGCGGCGGCGCCGCCTTTGCGGCGGCGTGATGGACGGGGGCCAATTTTTTTGCGCGCACGGCGGCGCGCTGTACTAAACCGCGGGGGAGCGAGGAGAGAGAGCCCGGCGGGGGCGGCCGCCGACGCGCAGCCCCGCCCCCGGCCGCCACCACCCCATTCCACTCCGGGTGCGGGGACCGACCCACAGAGACTACGGCCCAGAGATCGAGAGAGCGTGTGTAAGAGTGTGCCCGGACGAAGAGAGAGGGGCGGTGGTCGGCGCGGTTGCCCCCGCCACTCTTTCGCCGGCCAATCCCCACCCCGCCCCACCATGCTCGCCGCCCGAGCCCTGGCCTGCCGGCGGGCGCTGGCCCTGACCCGGGCGATCAGTGGGCGGGCGGGGGCCAGGTGCGGGCGGCAATGCGCGTGGCGGGCGTCGGGCGACCGCCGGCGTGGCGCACCGACCACCCTCACAAACGCATCAGGACCCGCCCACCCACCCTCCTCCCGCGCCGCGCGGCCACGATGCAGCCCCGGTCCGCGGCGGCGGCGGCCGGCGCCGGCTCCACCGACAAGCCGCGCCTGGCCCTCGACCCCACCGACGCCGCGCTGCGCCCCGACGCGGGCGTCGCCGTCTCGCTCGCGCCCGGCGACGTGTCGGATGTGTCCGCCGACCTGATCGTGGTCGCCGTCTTTGAAGAGGGGCTGGCGAAACAAACGGACGGCGCCTCCCCGCCGCCCTGCGCCTTCCTGGACCCCGCCGCGGCCGCCCTCGACGCCGCCCACGGCGGTCTGCTCACCGCCCTGGTGCGCGACGCCGAGTTTAGCGGGGGCGTGGGCGCGTCGCTGACCGCGCGTGCCGCCCCCGGCGCCTCCTGCCGCCACCTCGCCGTCGTCGGCCTGGGCAAGGCGGCCGACGCCGCGGGCGATGTGGCGTGGGGCAAGAGTCCGTTTGCGGCGGCGGGCGCGGCCGTGGCGGCCGCGGCCAAGGCGGGCAAGTGTCGGTCGGCAGCGCTCGCGCTCGCGGGCGGCGTCGGCGCCGCGACGCCGGACGACGCCGCCGCCGCGCTCGTGCGCGGCGCAACCCTGGGCGCGTACGAGGCGACCCGGTTCAAGCACGCGGGCGGCAAGGGCAAGGACGGCGCGCCGCCGCCGCCGCCCGCGCGCCTCGCGACCCTCGCGCTGCACGGCCTCCCGCCCGCCGCCGCCCCGGGCCTCGCCGCTGGCGCCGCGGTCGCGGGCGGCACCCTGCTGGCTCGATACCTCGTCGAGGCGCCTCCAAACACGTGCACGCCCTCGCACTTGGCCAGGGCGGCGAAAGAGGTCGCGGCCGCCCACCCCGCGACCGTCTCCACCAACATTCTCACCGCCGCGGATTGCGAGTCCATGGGCATGGGGTGTTTCCTGGGGGTGGCCGCATGCTCCCGCGAAGAGCCGCAGTTCATCCACATGACGCTGACGCCGCCGGGCGGCGGCGTCGGGGAACCGGTCGCGCTCGTCGGGAAAGGGCTCACGTTCGACTCGGGCGGCTACAATCTCAAAGTAGGGACCGGGATGGAGGGTGTGTGTGCTGCCCCGCTCGGGGCGCGCCCCCCGCCAGGCGGTGGCCGGGAGGCGCGTCTTGGCGTCCCCGCGTCGGTTTTCCAATTTTGTTTCACCCACGCCTCCATCTTTCTCCCTCAGGTCGGCGGCATGATTGAAATGATGAAATTCGACATGGGCGGCTCTGCCGCCGTGATCGGCGCGGCCGACGCGCTGGCGTCGCTGCCGTCGCTCCCTCCCTCGATGCCGGTCGTTCACGTCATTGTGGCTGCTTGCGAGAACATGATCGACGGCGCCGGCATGCGCCCTGGAGACGTGCTGTCCGCGGCCGACGGGACGACGGTGGAGGTCAACAACACAGACGCCGAAGGGCGGTTGACGCTCGCGGACGCGATTTGGTTTGCGCAAGAAAAGTGTGGGGCCACCGCCATCGTGGACATCGCCACCCTGACGGGCGCGTGCATGGTGGGGCTCGGCCAGCAGATCGCGGGGCTGCTGGCCAAGTCGGACGACGCTGCGGCCGCGGTGGCCGCCGCCGCGCGGTCTGCCGGCGAAAAGGTGTGGCGCCTCCCGCTGGACGAAGCGTACGCCGACGCGCTCAAGTCGCCGATCGCCGACCTCAAAAACAGCGGCGGGCGGTATGGCGGGACCATCACGGCCGGCCTGTTCCTGGCCAAATTCTACCGCGACTCCACCTCCTGGGCCCACCTGGACATCGCGGGCCCCGCCTGGGACGACGCCGCGGGCGGCGCGACCGGGTTCGGCGTCGCGACGCTCACCGAGTGGGCCCTGGCGCGCGGGCGCAAGGGGTGAGGGGAGAGAGGGGGCGCTGGGTGTGGGACGTGTGTGTTGTTGTTCTACAGCGCAACGTGTGTGTTGTTGTTCTACAGCGCAACGTGTGTATTGTTGTTCTACAGCGCAGCGCGGGCGCGCGGGTGGGCTCTCGCGTTGTTGTGGGGGGAGGGTGGCGCGCTGCGCGCGCGCGCGCGCGCCTTCCTCCTCCTCTCTCTCGTCACCGCCCCCCGCGCCCGCCCATCGCCGCCAGCATGCGCTCCACGTCGGCCGGCGTCGCCCGGATGGCGCGCGAGCCCCGGTCGGCACGGGAACCGCCGGGACCCCCAGCGCCGTCGGCCGCGGCCCGCGTCTCGCGCACGCGCTTGACGTACTCGAAATACGCCCGCACCTGGCGCCCGTAGTGCGCCTTGGCCTCCGTGTCGGCGGACAGGTCGATGTCGGAGTCGCAGTCGAGGACGAGGGCGGGCGCGCCGTCGCACGCCGCGTGGAGGCCGGCTTGGCGCGCGGAGTCGAGGTAGTAGACCTGCCCCGCGATCTCGGAAGGCTCGGGGACGCCCGCCGCGGGGTCCGGGCGGTGCGCGGACACCCGGGTGCCGAGGTCGAGGAGGCCGGCCGGGGCGCCGCGCGGGAGGAGGGTCGACGTGGTGAGGATGCCGCCGGGGGGGCCCGGCGCGGACCCGATCCCCCCCACCCCGCGCCCGCCGCGCAGGACGCGAGAGGCAAGCTGCCCAGGGCTCGCCAGCCACGCATCGTGCTTGGCGTGGAGCCCCTCGAGGTAGTCGAGCGGCAACCCGTCGCCCGATGCCCCCATCTCCTCGCCCCGCCCGCGGCGCCGCATGCGCTTTTGGCACGTGCCGGGGGTGGCGCGCAGGTAGATGAAGCCGTCGGGGGCGAGTTGCGGGAGGGCGGAGACGACGGGGTCGAACCTGGGGACGGGGGGCGCGCGTGCGCGGCGTGGGCGGGCGTGCCGCCCCCCAAACCGCGCGCCCACCGCCCCGCCAACCCCTCTCACCAGGAGTCGTAGATGTCCAGCTCCATGTCGGACATCCAGCGCGCTTCGTGCACCGCGCGGACAAAGACCATGCGGTCGGAAAAGACAGACCGCTCCAGGAGCCGCAAGGGCGCCGCCCCCGCGGCGCTCTCCCGCTCCTGCATCATGCGCGTGACGAAGACATAGTTTTGAAAGGTGTAGGCGTAGCGGCCGGGGTCTTTGTAGAAAGCGTCGAGGACGTTCGTCTTGGAGCCGCCGACCGCGCGCCAGCGGTCGACCGGTTCGGGCACCACCTCGATCACGTCCTGCAGCTCCACGCACTCGTCCGCAATGAAGCGCAGGAACGAGGATTTGCCGGCCGAGATGTTGCCCTCGACACAGAGCGTGACGCGGCGCGACGCCGCGGGCGGCGCGGGGGCGGGCGCCGCCTCGCCCTCCTCGTGCGCCGCCGTGACTTCGGCCGCGTGGTCGGCGATGCGGGACGCGTAGGAGCGGTGGCGGACGCCGACCTCGTCCTGAGGCGGGGGAGGCGCGGGGCGGCGGGGTCGGGGCGCGCGCGCGGCGCGGCGGGCGCGCCGCTGGCTCGCCCCAATCGGCGCCCTGGACGCCCGCGCCAGCACCGCGCTCGACAGCCTGCATCGAGGCGGGGGCGGCGAGGGCGGGCCGGTCGCCGGCCGCGGCGCGGCCGCCGCCCGCCGACGGCGCGGCGGCGGCAATCCGAGCCGCGGCAAGCCGCGGCCTCATCCGCGCCTCTCTCCACCCCCATCGCGCGCGCATTTGTCACCGCCTAGCACCGGGCGGCGGCGACGCCCAATGGCGCCTCCCCCGCGCCCGCGCCGCCCCCGCGCCGACATCCCCCCTCCTCCCCTCACCTGCAAGTACTCGACCATGCGCTCCACCTCGCCGCCCGCGTCCGTGCGAAACACGCGCCCCAGGTCGGCCACGGTGGCGATGCCGCGCGCGAGCAGGAGGAGCTCGGTTTTGACGCCGACGCCGGGAACGGTGCGCAGGTCGGTGGGCGGCGGGGGCGCGGGGTCGGGGCCGTCTGGGGTGCGCGACGAGCGTGCGGCGGACGCGGCGAACGAGCGGCGGGGGGCGGGGCGGCCGCCCAGGGCGGGGGCGCGGGGAAGCTGCATCAGGAGGGACGCGGCGCGGCGGCGCATCAATGCCGGGCCGGCATGCGGGTGGTGGTGGGGCGGCGGGGGCGGGAGGGGGGGGGGAGGGGGGCGTGGTGTGTGACGAGACGAGCGCGGCGGCCGCTGCCTGCAGCGGTTGAAAGGCGCCACCGCGGCCGCGCGCCTCGCCCTCGCGCGCCTTGAGCGCGGTCACCTCCTCGGCCGCCCGCTTGGCGGCCGCGCGCTCCAGCGCGGCCCGCGCTCCGCCTCTTTCTTCACACGGTCGGCCGCCGCGCAAACCCCTCAAACTCTGGCCTGGCGATGCCGCGCTCGCCCGTGATCACCACGCGCTCGACGGACGATTGGGGCGACCCTGTCGTCTCGAGCCACGCTCGCAGCGCCGCGAGCGCCGCGCGCTCGCCCTGCACGGCGCCCTCGACCGTGCCGCGCGCCGTGTTGCGCACCCATCCCACGAGGCCGAGAGCATCGGCTCTGTCCACGGTGTGGGCGCGGAAGTAGACGCCCTGGACGCGGCCGAAAACCTCGAATGCAAAGGACGCGAGCGGGGGGGGGGGCATGCCGCGTCCGCGCGCCGCGGGACAGGCCTGGGCGGCCTCGGGCGAGGCTGCGGCGGCGGCTGCGAGCAGGAGGAGGAGGAGGAGGACGCGCGGGCGGGCGCCGGGCATAAGAATGAACGCGAGAGAGCAGGCGGCTCACCCCACACCCCTCTCCCTCCCTCTCTCCAAGCCGTGTGTGTCTGCTGCTGCAGCGGCGCACGGGGTGTCACAGGTCGGCGCGTTGTGGCGGGCGCGGAGCGGCGGGGCCGTGCGCGGCGCGCGGCCAGGTCGGCGCGCGCCGCGCGCGGCCCCCTCAAAAACTGCGAACGCGGGATGGAAAACGGGGGCGGACCCGGGAGGGGACGCGCGCGCCAGAAACGGGGCAGCGCGGGGCAACGAAAAATCGCGGGAAGGAACGAGGGCGCCCAGCCCGTGCCCGTGCCCTCTCGTCCTCCTCTCTCACTCGACGGCCGGCGGCGACTCGATGCGGAACAGGGGCGCCTTGCGCGCGCCGCCCCGCAGGGAGGAGAGCGCCTTGGCCACGGACGACAGCGCGGGCGGCGCCGCGCCGCGCGGCGGCGCCGCGCGCGGCGGCCGCGCGGGCGACGTCGGCGGCCGGGCTGCGCCCTTGCCAGGGCCGCCCACGGCCGCCTTGAACTGGGCCAGGGTGGCGGCGACGCCGGAGCGGCGGGGGGCGGCAGGGGGCGGGGCGGGCGCGGCCGAGTGGAGCGAGAGCGCCGACACCGCCGACGCGTCCGACCACCCCGACGCGCCCGACGCGGGCGCCGAGTCGCATTGAGCGACGCCCCAGCCCCCCGCGGCGTCGATGTCGTCGCCCCAGAGAAAGGCGTCGTCCAGGGGGTCGTCCCCGAGTTCGCCGCCGCCGCCGCCCGACCAGTCGAACTCGCAGCCCGCGGCGGACCGCGGGGACGCGGTGGGCATGGAGGAAGCGGGGGCGGAGGGCACGGCGAGCGGCGGCGGCGTGGCGACGCGCGGCGGCGCGGCGACGGCGCCAGCCTCCGGCTCGGGCGACGCGGCCAGGCCGGCCACCGCCCCTTCCTGCTCTTCTTCAAAGAAGGGCCCGCAGTCGGGCGGCGCTTCAGCGGCGGCCAGGTCGCAGAGCCAGGAGGAGAGGCCGACGCCCAGGAGCTCGTCTGCGGCGGCGCCCGCCGACGCCGCGCGCGAGGGCGGGCGGGAAAGGGGGCGGGACGAGGTGGGCGACACGGTGGGCGCGGGGACGGCGTTGAAGGGCGAGGGAGGCACGGCGGGGCTCGCCGAGACGGGGGCGCCCGCGGCGCCCGCGCGCGGCGAGACCGGGGGGAGCCCCGCCGCCGCCGCCGCCACGCCGCCCACCGGCGGCGACGACGCGTACAGGAGCGAGCGCGCGGCGTCGAGCGACCCCCGGCGCGCGCCGGGCACGAGCGCGGGCGGCGACGGCGCGGGGGGGGGCGACGCCGCGGCCGCGCCCCACACGTAGCCCGCGAGCGCGGCGTCCAGGGCCGCGTCCGCGACGACCGCGGCCGCCCCCGCCTGCGCTTCCTGGATCCAGGGGTGGGCGGCGGCGGCGGCGACGGTCATGCGCGCAGACGGGTCGCGCGCGAGGAGCGCCTCGACGAGCTCGACGGCGGCCGGCGACGCGCGCGCGGCCGCCAGGGGGCCGGGCCTCGGCCCGCCACCCCCCACAATGGAGCGCAGGGTGTGGGCCAGGGAGTCGGGGTGGGCGTCGGACCGGAACGGGAGCGCGCCGGTGAGCAGCACGTAGAGGACCACGCCCAACCCCCACGCGTCGACGCCCCCCCCGTCGTACGCTTCCGCGGCCAGCCCCCCCGTGATCATCTCCGGCGCCATGTACTCGGGCGTGCCGACGCGCGCGGTGGCCGCCGCGTCGACCGCGCGCGCGAGGCCAAAGTCGATCAGTTTGAGTTGGCGCGTGGCCACGTCCAGCACCGCGTTCTCGGGCTTGAGGTCGCGGTGGCAAAAGCCGGCGCCGTGCATGGCGGCGACGGCGGCGGCGAGCGCGCCAAAGAGCCGCGCGGCGAGCGGTTCGGGCACGCGCCGCCGCGCGCACCGGTGGAGCAACGTGAGCAGGTCGGGGCCCCGGATGAGCTCCCACACCATGACGAGGTCGGGGCCGGACGCAAAGACGTCCAGGAGGGAGGCCACGTTGGGGTGGTGGAGCGAGGACGCAGACTCGATCTATTTGGGCGAGGGAGAATGGGGTCGTGGGCGCGCCTTGAGGGTGGCGCACGGTGCGCGGGCACGGCCGCGGGGGCGGGAAGGCCGGCGTGCGCGTCTCGGCCCTCGGTCGAGGCGCGGAGGTTGGGCGCGCGCGAAGCTGGCGCGGCGGGCGCGGAACGCCCGCGCGGCGCGCGCCCGCCGCCCCCGGAATCGGGGGCCGCGCCCAGCCCGGGCATGTCGGCGGGCAGATGGGGGGGCCTGGGGCGACGAGCGCGCCCCGCGCGCCGCACCAGCACGCGGCCCCGCGTGCGCGCCCGCCACCCCCTATTCCAGTTTCTCACCTCGCGCTGCACCATGTCAAACGGGGTGCGCAGCCGTCCCGTGTTGTCGGCGTAGACGCACTGGACGAGGAGAGGGGGTGGGCGGCGGGAGGGCGCGCGGCGCGCCGAGGGCGAGCGATTCGAGGGGTGGGCGGCGGCGGGGCACCCCTACCCTCCTCCAACGTCCCACCCTAACGCGCGCAGAGGCGTGCGCGGGCGGGCGGGCGCCAACCGCCGCGGGTTGGACGCGCGCGCGGCGCGCCCGAATTTGTCGCCCGCCGCCGCGCCCCTCTCCCCTCCCTCTACCCCCCTACCTTGAGCGCCGCGTGCACGCCGTCCGCGTTGCGCGCCTCCAGGACGGCGGAGGAGGGGCCGGCTGGGGAGGGAGGGGGGGCGTCGGCGAGAGCCCGTGCGAGCGCCAGGCGCCGGCCTCCCATGCGCCGCCTCCTCGCACCCGCAATCGTGCGCAGCACCGTCCACGCGCCCAGGCGGTCGCCGTCCGCCCACGAGCGGGAGGGCGGGCCGGCAGGAGGGGCGGGGGCGGCGGGCGAGGGCCCAGCCGCGCCCGCGCCCACCACGGCCGGCGGCGCCGCCATGCTCGCGCCGCGCGCGCGCCCGGGAAGGGGGCGGCGAGGGGCGGCGGCGCTTGAGGGGTGGGAAACGGGGGGGGCGGCGGCGGGGAGTGAGCGGCAGCGCGCGTGCGGCGGCGCGTCTCTCGCGTGAGAGGCCCAAGTCGGGCTGCTTTCCCCAGCCCGACTCGCCCGACACCCGACTCTGGGGGCGCGCACAATGGGCGCCCACCCCCCGCGCGCCGTTTACGTGCCCTGCGAAGCCGCCCAGACTCGGCAGCTGGGCCGCGCGGGCGCGTCGGCGCTCTCTGGCGACCGTCCCGGCGCGACTTCCAGCCCCGGCCCGCGCGCGCGCGCGCGGCGGGCGGTGCAGGGAGCGGCTCGGTGGCGCCCACGACCGCGCGAGCGAGGGATGGAGAGGACGAGGCGCGCGCGCCGCGCGCGCGCCGCGCGCCGAGAGACGCCGCCGCCGCCGCCGCCGCCGCCGCCGCCCCGACGTCAGCGCCCGCCGGAGACCGTGTGACACAGAGCAAAAAGCGGGGGCGCGCCGGCGGCGCGTGCGCAAGGCAAGAAGGCAAGGGCGGCCGCGCGCACGGCGGCTGCGCCACCCCACCCCCCTTTTCTCTTTTTCTCCCTCACTCGGCGCGCGTCGCGCGCGTGTAGATCGCCTGGTGGTGCGACGACACGACGGGCTTGATGAGCCCGTCGGCCACCAACTGCTTGATCGCCGCGCGCGCGAGCGACCCGTTGATGCGCAGCCGGTCGGACAGGATCGACGGCGTGATCATCTTGTATTTGACGACCTCGCCAGTCAGCTTGTCGTGCGTCGCCTTGTCAAAGAGGACGAGGTTGTTGACCTTCTCCTTCATCTTGCCCTTGGACCATTTCTAGCGGGTGGGTGGGGGTGGAGGGGGGGGGCTTGGTGAGTCCCGGCTGTTTCGGGGGGGCGGGCGCGGGCCGCGGCGTTGCGGATTCCGGGCCGCGGCGCGGCGGCGCGCGGCGGCGGTGCGCGCGCGGCCGCGCTCGCGCCCCGATCGGGCGCGCGCGCCCGGCGGGGGACCGCGGCCAGTCCCACCCGCCCGCCGCTGGGGGCGCGGCGCGCCCCGCGGCCGCGCCCGCCCGCGCGGCCGCCGTCCGCCCCCATCCCCGTCTCCCCACCTTCTTCTTGCCCTTGGACGAGTTGGAAGCGGCCAGCGCTTTGGCCTCTTTCGACTGCTGCACCTTGGGCGCCTGTGGGGGGGGGGGGGAAGGAAGGGGAGGCGTCGGTGGGGCCCGCGGTCGCCGCGGTCCCGGCCGCCGCGCGGCGCCGCGGCTCCCAACCCCGCCGCGCGGCACTTGCGCCGGCCGGCGCGGGGCGGGGCGGCAATCGCGCGATCCCCGGCACCGCCGCAAGCGCACCATGGCGGCGGTCGGCTCGGGAGAGTGGCGGCGAGAGGGAGCGAGCGCGGCGGCGGCCGCGCCGGCGGCCACACCCCAGCACACGACGCCGGAGCCGCCAGGTGCGCGAGAGGAGGGTGGAGCGCGCACCCGCGTGGCGGCCGCCGGGCGCCGCGCGCCGCGGCCGCCCCCGGATCGCCGCCGCCCGCGCCGGCCGCCGCCCCGCGCCGCCGCCCCGCGCCCACGCCCTGCTTCTCCCTCCCTCCCACAGGCTGAGAAGGACGTCGTTCAAGCCCCACCATGGCCCCCGTCAAGAAAGCGGTGAGCACGAGAGAGGAAGATTGGGGCGCGGCGGCGGGCGGCGCCGAGGCGCGCCCGCGCGCCGCCCGCCGCCCGCCGCCCGGCAGCGAGCGCTGGCAACGATGAGAGCGCCGCGGACCCGGCCGCCGGGGCGAGGAAGGGGGCCCTGACCCCACAACCAACCCCCCCTCCCCCCCTTCTTTGACAGAAAAAGTCGGCGGAGAACATCAACTCCCGCCTGCAGCTCGTCGTCAAGTCGGGCAAGTTCACGCTGGGCCTGAAGACGACGCTCAAATGCCTGCGCTCGGGCAAGGGCAAACTGGTCATCGTGGCCTCCAACTGCCCGCCCATCCGCAAGTCGGAGATTGAGTACTACGCCATGCTGTCCAAAACCGGCGTCCACCACTACATGGGCAACAACGTGGAGCTCGGCACCGCGTGCGGCAAGCTGCACCGCGTGTCGGTCCTGGCCATCACCGACGCGGGCGACTCGGACATCCTCAAATCGACCGAGGCGGGCGCGACCGCTTGACGGGAGGAAAGGGGGGGGTGGGCGGCTGTGGCGGGCGCTGTGTGTGACGCGCGCCGGCGCTTGCACCGAGTGTGCCTCCCCCTCCGTCTCTCCTGCTCCCCTTCACGCCGGCGGCGGCATCGAGTAGACCACCACGACGTCGGTCAGCTTGTCCGCTTGCCGCGCCTGCAGTTGGGCGAGGGCGTCGCCCGGCGCGACGGGCGCGCCGCCGCACGCGAGCGCGGGCGGCCGCCCGTGGAGCGCAGGCACCAGGGACGCGACCAAAGCGGCTAGATCCGACCCCAGCGCGGTCGCGGGCGCCAGCACGTGCGGGGTGGCGGGCGCGGGGAGGCCGGGCGCGGGGCGCAGGGTGAGGAAGAGCGCGCCGCCCGCCGACGCGGCGGTTTCTTTGGCCGCCGCCGCGTCCGCCTCGGCCCCCGCGGCCGCCGCCGCGGCCGCGTCGGCCTCGGGGTCGGCCCACTCGACGGCGTGGGAGGAGGCGTCGAGGGCGGGCGGTGGCAGCGCGGCGGCCTTGCCCGCCGCCTTGGGCCCGCGCACGCCGCTGCGCCCGCTGCGCCCCGACGACGCCGGCCGCTTGCCGGGCGCGGGGGTGGCCGCATCCCCTGCGCGCGGGCGCTTGGCGGCCGCGGCCGCGGCGGCGAGCGCGGGCGGCGCGACCGGGGGAGGGACTGCGTGCGCGAGCGCGGCCGCCAGCGCCGGCTGCGCCCCGCCCGCCCCGCACAGCGGCGGCACGCGCCCCACGACCCCCGGCACAAACATCGCGTAGCCGGCCGGCGGCGGCGGCGGCGTCGACGAGCCGCGGCGGCGCGCCGCCGCGCCGCCGCCGCGGCGCGCGCCCACCCGCTCGCGCGCCTGCTTCTCGGCGGCCTCCTTGAGCGACGCGCCGCGCGCTTTGGCCTCGGCCAGCACGTCGGCCGCGACCGAGGTCTGGAGACGGGGGGCGCGGTCGGCGGCGCGCGCGCGGCGAGGGGCCAACCCCCTCCGCCCCCCCTCTCCCCTCCGCCTACCGCCTGCTCAAACGCGATGACGTCCCCATAAATGACGGCCAGCAGCCGGTCAAACCGGGGGTCTGGCCGCGCGTCGCGCTTCGACCGCATCGGTTCCCGGCACGCGGGGCACGACGCGTCCGCGCCCGCAGCCCGCAGCCAGCGCTCGATGCAGGCGCCGCAGAAGCGGTGCATGCAGGTGCCCACGAGGCGCGCGCCCTGGACGACGCCTGGAAGAGGAGGGGAGGAGAGGGGGGGTTGGGGTCGTTCCGCGCTCGGAGGCCGACGCGCGGGCTCGGGCGACTTCCCGGATCGCTCTCCTTGCGCCGGCATGCGCGTTGGAAGGCGCGGGCGGCGCCCAACCGCGCCCCCCTCGCCCCCCGCGCATCGGCCGTGGCGCCGCGCCACCGCCTCACGCCCACCACCCTCCCTCACCGAGACACACGCCGCATTGCGTGTCCTCCTCGAGCGCGTCCAGGTCCAGGTCGACCATGGGGCAAGGGGCAGGGGCGGGCGCGGCTCCGGGCGCGGGGTCGAGGCGCGAGGGAGGGGGGGCGAGCGACATGGCGGGCCCCGCGCGGTCACTGCGGGTGATTGGCGGCTTGGCCGCGCCCTTCGCGGGCGGCGGCGGAGGCTGGCCGGGCCGGCGGCCACGCCGCGGCGGCGCAGGCGGTGGCGAGCGGCGCGCCGTGCGCGGGCCGGGGCCGCGGCCGGGCGCCCGCCCGGGCTCGCGCGAGAGCGCGGTCGCTCGGCGCGCCCCGGGAGGGGGCGGGCGGGCGCGGAAGGCGGGCGGTCTGGCGCGCGCGGTGGCGGCCGCGCGGCGCTGGGGCAGCGGACGCGGCGGCGCTCGCCCTGAGACGCGCGCGCACTGGCGTGCTGCCGGGGACTCACCGTACTCTGTGCGCGGCCCGGGAGCGCGGCGGCGGCCGGCCGCCGCGGCGGGGGTCGCGCCTCCGCGGCCCCTCTCTTTCCGCCTCCGCCCCTCTCTCTGAATCGCCACCAGAATCACTACATGGCCCGCCAGCCTCGCGAGAGGGAGCGCGGGCGGCCGCCACGGCCGGCCGCGCGCGAATCGCGCGCCGCCGCAGGCGTGGCCGCCCCCTCCCCCCTCACCCTCGTCCGCTGCTCCCCGCCACGCGCTCGTCGCGCCGCACCGTCGCCCTGTCCCACGCGTCCACCCCCACCGGCTTGGGCTTGCCGTGGAACAACTTCTGCACGCCCGCCTGGATGCCGGCCATGCCGCCGACCATGGCGAGGATGGCGATGAAGGGGGGGGCCGACTCCCAGGGCATGGTGGGGGGGAGGAGGGAGAGTGAGCGAAGCGCGCGCGCGCCGACACTCCGGCGCGCGGGCCGACCGGGTCGGCCCACCCGCCGCGGTTGAGCTGGGGCGCGGCGGCGGCTGGGCCGCCGCCGGCGAGGTGCGCGAGCAGCGACCCCGCGTGGTGGCTGCGCTGCCGGCCGCTTGTGCGGTGCGGTGTTGCAGGCCCCGCCCACCGCCACGCCGCCACCCCACCTCAATCAGGCGCCGGGTCGGCCAGCGCGCTGCGGCGCAGGGCGACAAACGGCGCGCCCGGGCCGCCCACCGGGTCGAACCGCCACCCCGCAAAGCACGCGCAGTCGGCGCACAGCGCTGCCGACCACGCGTACCCCGGGAGCCAGGTGGCGTCCTCGTTGGGGGGTCCATCGAAATACAGGCGCGAGCCGGCCCGCGCGGGGAGGGTGCCTGGGGCGTTGCTGTCGTCGTCGGGCAGGCCCGAGAGGGCCAGCCCGAACGTGTGCCCGTGCGGGTTGACCGCTATCGCCCCCGCGGCGAGCAGAGCGTCAACTTGCGGGCTGGACGGCGGCGGCCGCGGCGGCGCCTCGGTCCAGCGCGCGCCGCACCGGCCGCAGCGCGCGCCGTGTGCAGCGAGCGACCGAGCACACGTCACCAGCATCGCCGCCGCCGCCGCGACCGTGCGCGCGGTCAGTAACCGAGCGCGCGCGCGAGGGTCGAGCGCGAGGCGGGCGGCGAGCGCGGCGAGCCGGGCGGCCGGCGGGAGCCGCGCGTCGACGCGCGCGGCGAGCGGCGCCACCGCCGGGTCGGCCGCCGCGGCCGCCACGGCCGCCGCGGCGTCGACCGCCCGCCACGCGACGCGGGGAGCGTTGGACGAAGCGGTCTCCCGGGGGAGCGGCGCGCCGGCGGGCGGCCCCACGACGACGCGCGCGACCGCCACCCGGTCGGGCGACCCCGGCGGCGACGCCAGGCCTGGCGGCAGCTGGGAAGCCGCACCCCGTGGCGCGCGGTCGGCGACGCCCGACGCGACGGCCGCCGCCACAGCAGCAAAACAGCCGGGCGAGTCGGGCGGGTCGCGCGCCACCCACTCAATCCGCACCACAACAGCCGCGCACGGCAAGCGCGAGTGGCGGGCGCCGCGCCCGAGCGGGGAGACCCACTCAGAGGTCGGGCCGCCCGCGGCGGGGTCGTCGCCGCCGCCGCCGGCGGGCACCATGATCACCAAGGGCGTGCCAGTGGTCGCCGCCGCTGTCAGTGCCCCGATTTCAGCCCGTGTAGTAGCCAGCAGCGGCACGAGGTCGCCCGGCGCCAGCGGCACGACGCCGGAGCAGGCCGCGACGGGGAGCACGAGTTCCGTGTGCGGCGCGGGGGGGGCTGGCACGGCGTGCGCCGGTTCCAGCGTGCCCAGGTAGGCGAAAGCGGTGGCCGGGAAGGCCATCGGGGCCCGGCCAGGGGCCAGGCCACGGCGACGGGTTGTGCGACGGCCCCATCGCCGGCCGAGCTCCGGCACACCCCCGCCGGCCGACATGCGACGCCCCGCTGTCGGACGCGCCGCGTGTCGCCTCCCACTCCGGGCCACGCCCCGCGCGGCAGCCACCGCGCGCCCCGCGGCGGCCGGCCCGCCGCCGCCCGACCTCGACCGCATGCGCGCCGATTTAGCCGACGCCGTCTCCTCCCAAGACTTTGCGCAAGCGGCTGAGTTGCGCGACCAAATCCGGGAGATTGAGGCGGGCAACCCGCTGGTCGCCGCCGAGCGCGCGCTCGCGGCAGCCGTCGCGGCCGAGGATTACGCGGCTGCCGCCGCCGCCCGGGACGCCATCGCCGCGCTGCAGCCGCCTCCTTACCAGCCGCCGCCGACTACGTCAAAGGCGACGACGCAAGGGGTGACGGTCTCTGTCAAATCGTTTTTCATCGCGGCCCAATCCTCGCCCGAGTCCCGCCTCTACACGTTTGCGTACCGCATCACCATCAAAAACGAGTCTGACACCAAGACCGTGCGCCTGCTCGCCCGGCGGTGGGAGATCAAGGACGGCGACGGCGGCGTGGACAGAGTCGCCGGCCCCGGCGTCGTCGGCGAGACGCCCACCCTGACCCCGGGCGGCGTCCACTCCTACTCATCCTTTGCCCAGCTGCGCACGCCGGGCGGGGCGATGGAGGGGGCGTACGTGTTTGTCGAGGTGAGCGCAGACGGTACGGCGGGCCCGGAGTTTGAGGTGGAGATCGCCCGCTTCGGCCTGGACGTCGACGACGACGTGCCGCCCGCGGGCACGTGATGGAGAGGGCGGCAAGTGGTTGCGCGTGTCGGCTGTAACTCGAGGCAGCAGCGCCGCCCGCCGGCTTGTCGCCGCTAGCCGCCCTGCCAGCCCCACATCCCCACATCCCGCCCTCACTATGCCGCCCCAGGCCGCCGCCTCGCGCGGCCGGGGCGCCAAGCGCCCGCGCGGCGCCGCCCCCGGCCGCGGCCGCGGCCGCGCGGCGCCGCCGCCGGCCGCGCCCGACTCGTCCGGCGACGACGTGTCGGACGACGACCTGGCCTTTGTGGCGGCGCACGGCGCCCGCCTCAAGTTCCTGGACGATGTGGTGGCGGAGGCCGACGCCGACGCCGCCGCGCCGCCGCCGCGCGGCGCCGGCATGCAGCCGCCGCCGGTCTCCCCTGCTCCCTCCGACGACGACGCCGGCGCCGACTATGAGCGCGCGCCCCGGAGGCGCTTGGCCGAAGCGGGCGCCGGCGAGGGCGACCGGCCGCCGGCGCTCCCCGTCAAAACGCCCGCCGGCCTCGTCGTCCCGCCCGGGTCGGCCGCGGCGGCCGCTGCCGCCCTGGCGGCCGCCATGCGGGTGCCGGGGGTTGTTGTCGTGGATGAAGGAGGGGTGGAGGAGGAGGAGGACGGGGAGGGCGACGAAAGCGACGGCTCGCCCGCCGTGTCCGAGTCGTGGGCGATCGACAGCGGCGCCGACACTGGAGAGGAGGAGGAAGGCGGCGACGCTGATGCTCCCGCGACGCCCACGCGCCCGACGCGCGCCCCCGCCGCCCCCGAGGACCCGGCCGCCGCGCGCGCCCGCGTCGCCGCAGCCGCGACCGCCGCCCTCGCCTCGCCCGACGACGCCCTCCCCCACATCAAGGCCCTGGTGGCGGACGCGGCGTCGGCGGACGCTGGGGTGGCCCGCATCGGCCTGCTGTCGGCGGCCGCCGTTTTTTGCGACGTCGCCCCTGGCTACCGCATCCGTCCCGCCGCCCCCACCGAGGAAGCCGCGATCCTGTCCAAGGAAGTGAGAGCTTTGCGCAACAAGGAGGCGGGGCTGCTGGCCTCGTACCAGGCCTTTCTCAAGGCCGCGCTCGCGGCGGCCGACCGCGGGCGCGCCGCGGCGCGCGGCGACGCGCCGGCCGACGCCGGCCGACGCGCCGCCGGCCGCGCCGCGGTGCGGGCGTTGGGCGAAGTGCTGGTCCGCCTGCCCCACTTCAACCACGCGGGCGACGTGCTGCGCGCGCTCACGCCGCGCGCGGCCGACGCCGACGCAGCCGTCGCGACCGCCGCCCGCACCGCCCTCACCGCCCTCTTCCGGGACGGCCGCGACGCCGCCTCCGCCCGGCTGCGCCGGGACGGAGCCCAGCTGCTGGCGGAGGTGGTGGCCAAGAAAAAGTGTCGGTGCGACCCGGGCGTGCTGGCGCCGCTCGCCGCGCTCGCCGTCGTGCCGCCCACGATCCTCCCTGGCGCCACCGCCCTCCCCGGCCACAAACTGGGGCGCAAAGCCACCGTGCGCGCCGCCAAGGCCGCCCGCGTGGCGCGCGCCAAGGACCCGGTCGCCGCCGCGCGCGCGGCGGCCGCGCCGACGCCCGACGCCGCGGAAGCGTCCCTGCTCGCCTCGCAAACCACGGAGGCCGTCTTCGAGGCCTACTTTCGCGTGATCAAGCACGCGCTCGCCACAGAGATGCTGCGGCCGGGGTCGGCGGGGGCGCCGCTGACGGCCGCCGACGTGGCCGCCCGCTGCCCCCTCCTCCTCCCCGCCCTCGCCGCCCTCGCCGCCGCCGTGCCCGGCCTGTCGGCCGAGTATTTGCCCGACCTCCACTCGTGCCTGACGCGCCTGCTGGCGTCGCCGCGCGCGCCGGCGTGCGTGCGCGGCGCGGCGCTCTCGCTCGCCGCGGCGTCGCTCGCGGGCGTCGGCGACGCGCTCACCGTCGACCGCGGGGTTTTGCATGCGGCGCTGTTTGCGGCGTTGGCGGATTTGCCGCTGGCGGCGGCGACGGATGGCTGCGGCGGGCTGTCCGACGGCGGGCCGTCGGCGCCGGCGCTCGTGGCCGCCGCGGAAGCCCTCTTGGTCGACGGCGGCCGCTGCCTGGACGCCGGGGCGGCGGCCGCGCTCGCCAAACGCGCCGCGGGCGCCGCGCTGCTGGCCGCGGGGTCGCCGACGGGGGGCGGCGCGGCGCTCGGGTGCCTCGCCGTCGTGGACAAAATGGTGCGCCGCTCCCGCGCCCTCCGCTTTGCCGCCCGGGCGGGAGGCGCGGACGACGCCTCCTCCACCCGTCCCTCGATCGCGGAAGCCGACTCGGACGACGGCGGCGGCTGCGTGTCGTTTGGCGGCGGCGCGCGCGGCGCGCCGCCGCACGACCTGCCTGCCGCCGCGCGGTCCGCGCCCCGGGAGCCGCTGTGGGAGCTGGGGACGCTCGCGGGCGCTGCCTGGGCCGACCCCAAGGCGCGCGCGGCGGCGGCGTCCCTGGTGGCGCAACCGGCCGACGGCGGCGCCGCGCCGCGCTCGCCGCACCTCGCGGCCGGCGGCGGCAGCGCAGACGCCGTGTCGCGCGCCGCGTTTGCGCCGCGCCGGCCCGCGTGGAAGTCGGTGGCGCCGGGCGACCTGGCGGCGGCGCGGGCGGCGGTGGCGGCGTGGTTTGTCGCGGCGCGCGATGCGGCGGGCTCGCCCGAGCGCAGGGCGGCGGCCGCCGCCGCGGCCGCCGGCGTCGCGGCCCAGGTCGCCGCGCTGACCAAGTGAGGTGCTGATTCGGTTCTGAAACTGTAGCACGGGTCACTCGGCGGCCTCCCTGAGCCGCGCCGACCGGCGCGGGGGAGGGGCGGCCGCGCCGTCTGCCTCTCCCTTCTCTCCCTTCTTTCCCTCCTCACCCTCCCCACCCTCCCCTCCCTCGCCATCGTTGGGCACCAGCGGCAGCAGCGCCAACGGAAGCAACGACGCACCCACGCAGATGGCGACGAGGGTGGGCAGGCCTTCAAACCCGTCGTCGGCCGTGACGCCGAGCGCCGCGGTCAGCGCCGCGCCCGCCGCGCCGCCCGCCGCGGTCCCTGCGTTCAGCACCGACATCAGCGCCGCAAACAGGGTCGCCTCCACGCCGGGGGGGCAGGAGCGGGCGGCGAGGACGAGGACGGGCATAAACGCGGCTTGGCCGAGCGCAGCGAGCACCGCGGAGTCGGCCAGCACAAACACCGCGTCGCTCACGCCGTGCGCGCGCGACCATCCGGTGACCAGGAGCAGTTGGGTGGAGGCCAGGGCCGCGCCGGCGAGCGCGGTGGTCGCAAACACGGTGCGCAGGGGGAGGCGTTTGAGGAACCCGCTGTACGCGCCCACGCCCGCCAGGCTGGCCACCGCGCCCGCCAGCCGCACACGCCCCATGAACTCGGGGCCGAGGCCGAGCTCGTCGGTGTAGAAATAAAACAGCGCGGCGTCCGGGGACGGCGTCGCCTGCCACGCAAACACGAACAGGGCCGGGAAGAGGACGGACCGGGACGACGCGGCGGCGACGAGGGCGGACGCTTGGGCCTTGGCGCGGGCCGCGATCGAGGGGGGGGGGGGGGAGGGCGGCGACCGCGCCGCGTCCCCGCCATCCCCAACCACCCTCTCCTCCCGCAACGCCGCCGCCGCCGGCAGCAGCAGCAGAGGGCACGCGGCCGTCACCGCAAACACGGCGCGGGGGCCCGCGTCGGCGACGAGGGCGCCGGAGGCGTAGGCAGAGACGATCCCCCCGACAGCCGCCGCGCCCCAGCAGAGCGACTGGAGCGAGCCCGCGGCGCCCGGCGCCGCGCCGCGCGAGCGCTCGACCACGATCGAGTCGACAACGACGTCCGCGCACGCGGTCGCGGCGGCGGCGGCCAGGGTGGCGGCGAGGGCTTGGGCGGGGGTCGAGACGAGGGCAGCCATCGCGCCCCACGCCGCCGCGCCCACGACGCCAGAGAGGACGAGGTAGCTCTTCCGCCGGTACCCGGCCAGGGGGACGGCATCGCTCAAAAAGCCGTACACGGGCTTGATGACCCAGGGCGCGAAGCCGGCGGCGATCAGCGCGGCGGTGTCGGCGGGGGAGAGCGCGAACTCGTCCTTCAAGAGGTAGGTCACCGCCAGCCTCGACAGGCCCAGCAAGCCCTGCACAAAGTAGACGGCCGCGATGGCGGCGAGCTCGGGGGGCGGCACGCCGAGCGCGGCGAGGCGGGACGGGGGGGGGGGGGGGGCGCGGGGGGGGGGGCCGAGGGGTGGACCGTGTGTCCCGGCCCGGCGCATTGCCCGCCCCGCCTCCCGCACGACACGCACCTGCCACCCTCGTCTCCGTCCAGCGCCCGAGCCGGCTTGGCCGGCGCGCGCCGGCGCGGCGGCATCGCGCGCGCGCGCGCCGAAGCTGCCAGGCGCGGTGCCGCGGCCGCGGGGGACGCTGTCAGCGCCCGCGGGCGGCGCAGCATGCGGGAGGCGCGGGCGCTGGGGCGGGAGAGGCCGCGGGGTGTGCGTGCGCGCGTCGGCGACGCCGTTTCCACGCGCGTCGGCGACTGGTTGCACGCGCGCCCCTCTCCACGCAGGGTGCCAAGTGCGGGAAAACTGCGCCCGCGCCGGGGCGGGTGCGTGCCGTGCGTTGCGGTGGGTCGAGCCCGACCCCGGCCGGCCGCCGGCCGCGCTCGCCCCAACCAAGGTCCGCCCCCGCCGCCCCCCCTCCCCCCTCACGCCATCGTCCACAGCGCGTCCATGAGCGACGTCACCGCGCCGGGCGACGGCGGGTCGCCGGGGTGCTTGGGGGCGGCGGCGAGCGCGGCGACGGCCGCGTACGGCGGCGGCGGCCCGCGCGGCGGCGACCGACCGCCGCCGCCAAACCCTCCAGGCGCGCGGAAGGCGGGGATGGTGGTGTCGGAGGGGGTGGACGACCAGGGGCGCTCAAAGGCGGACGCGATCTAGGGCGGGAGGAGGGTGGGCGCGCGCGCCGCGCCGCCGACCCCCTCCCTCTCTCCTCGCCCCGCGGCGCCGAATCCCCCCACCGAGGCGAGGCGAGCAGGCGTCCGATGGTGCAGGCCGATGGCGCGCCGCCGCCGCCGTCACTTCTCGCCGCCGGCCAGGCGGGCGGCGTCAAACTTGGAGGGGGGAAAGTGAGAACGAGGCCGACCGCCGCGGTGCCGCCCGCCAACCCCCCTCCTCTCCCCCACACTCACCGGGCTGCGGACGCTGGGCGTCGTGGTCGCGGTCGCCAGCGCGCGGGCGACGGCGTCGGCGCGGGCGGCGAGGAGGACGGAGCGCACGCCCGCGCCCGCGCGCGGGCGCCAGTAGGACGCCGCGGCGTCCGGCACGCGCTCCGCGCCACCGTCGTCGGCCCACGCGGCCAGCGATCCACCCGGCACGGCGCGCCGGGCGGCGACGGCGAGCGCGGCGGCCAGGGCGGCGTCGAGCACGGCCGACGCAGACCGCGCGAAGCGGGGGGCGAGCAGGGCGAGCGGGAGCCAGGCCAGGAAGAGCCAGATTTGGGCGGCCAGCAGGCACGCGCGGACAAAGGGCCCCGCGCGGGCGAGCGAGGCGAAGACGACCGTGTGCACGCGCGCGTTGTCGGCCGCCGCGGCGTGCGTCCCCGCGGTCCAGTCCTGGGCGCCGGCCGCCAGCGAGCGCAGGGCGGAGGCGGCCGCGGAGGCGGCCGCGGGCGGGGCGGCGAGGGAGGCGAGCGCCAGGAGTTGCGCGGCCGCCGCCGCGGCTGCGCGCGGGCGCCGACCGCGCGCCGCGTCGGCCGCCGCCGCCGCCGCCGCGGCCGCCACGCCCACCACGCCTGCCGCGATTGCGGCCGCGACCGCGCCGGCCGCCTCCGCGGGGCCGGCGGGGCGCAGGCGGGGGGGGGGGAGGGTGGAAGCGTAGCGGGACGGGTAGTGGGCCGCGCCGCCGGAGCGGGTGGCCAGCGACGGGTGCGGCAGCACGATGTCGGAAGCGTGGTCGCCGCCCGTGGGCAAGGCGAGCTTGGCGGGGCGCTGGGGGGTTGGGGTTTCGTGTCGGCGCGCGGCGCGCGCGGCGCGCGCGGGGCACCGCGGCGGCGTGCCGCCCGCCACCCGCGCGAGGTGGGCGGCTTGCGTCGCGTCGCCCAAGTCGAGGCGGCAGGAGCGCGCCGAAACACGCACCGGGGGCGCCGCGCGCCGCGCCGCCGCGTCAGCCATGCCGCGGGAGTGCGCGAGAGACGGCGGCTCGAGTCCTGCTCGCGCCGGGCGGGCGGGCCGCGACCGCCGCTCGGCAGGCGGCGGGCGACGCGGGCGCGGGAGCGTGGGCCGCGGCGAGAGTGAGCGGCGCGGCACGGCCGGCCGGCACAACGCCGCCGCCCGCCCCGCGGCCCGCGCCCGGCTCGACCGCGGCGCGCGCGCAGTTCTTCCAGGGCGGCCGCAGCCCGCCCCGCGGCCTAGACCGCTCGACCCCTTCGCGCCCCCCCCTCCATTCTCTCCATATGAAGTTCGACGTCAACGTGCTGCGCCACCTGGGGCGCGACGACTTCCGCACGCTGACCGCCATCGAGATTGGGCAGAAAAACGTGAGAAGAGGGGGGCATTCGGCGGCCGCCGCGCGGCGGCGCGGCGGCAGGGCGGCGGGGCGCGCGCGGGGGCCGCCGCGGCGAGTCTAGAATCGTCGGCTACCGCGCACGGGCTGCGGCGAGGCGCGTCAGGCGGCCGAGAGGCGTGGCGCCCCCCCGACGCCCCCCTCCCCTGTTTCCCTCAGCACGAGATCGTGCCCGTCCCGCTCATCGACGCCATCGCCGGCCTCAGGTGGGGAATCAAGAGTGGACTAGAGACAGAGAGACGGGAAAGGCGGCGCGCCCGGCCGCTCACCCCCCAACCCCTCCCGCCTCGTCCAGGCACGGCTCCACCGTGCGCTGCCTCTCGACCCTGCTCCGCTCCAAGCTCGTGCACCACGACGCGAGCAAGTACGACGGGTACAGGCTGACAACGCTGGGGTTTGACTTTTTGGCGCTGCGCGCCCTTGTCCTCGCCGGGCACGTCTCCGCCGTCGGCCGCCAGATCGGGGTCGGCAAAGAGTCGGACGTCTACGAGGTGATGCTGGAGGACGGGACGTCCGCCGCGCTCAAGCTGCACCGGTTGGGGAGGACGAGTTTCCGCGCGGTCGCGTCGAAGCGCGACTACATCGGCGCGCGCACCGCCTACTCCTGGCTCACCCTCTCGAGGCTGGCCGCCACCAAAGAAGCCGCGTTCATGAAGGCGCTGCACGCGGCAGCGTTCCCGACGCCCGCGCTCGTGGCCCACAACCGGCATGCGGTGCTCATGACACTCGTCGACGGCGCGCCCTTGCACCGGGCGCGGGCGCGCGACGTCCCGGACCCTGCATCGCTGTACGACCAAGCCGTGGGGTTCATGGAGGGCCTCGCGGCGCGCGGCCTCGTGCACTGCGACTTGAACGAGTTCAATTTGATTCTGACCCCCGACGCGACGTCTTTGGTGCTGATCGATTTCCCGCAAATGGTGTCCACGGGGCACGCCAACGCGCGGGAGCTGTTCGACCGGGACGCCGCGGTGCTCGCGCGCTTCTTTTCGAGCAAGCTCGGGTACGATCCGCGCGCCGACCCCGCGCGTTCCGCCTCCCCGCTCGCCTCGTTCGACGCCGGCGTCGCGGCCGCCGGCCCTCTCGGCGACGATGGCGGCCGCGCCGCGCGCAAAGGCGCGCGCCGCGCGGCGTCGGCGGCCGCGCGGGCGGGCGTCGCGCTGCCCGACGACGGCGTCGCCGACCTGGGCGCCACCTTGGCCGCATCGGGCTTTCGCAACAAGGACGCGGCCGCGCTCGAGGCGTGCCTGGCGGGCATGCGGGTGGGTGGGGAGGGGGAGGCGGAAGACGACGGGGCGTCGTCGAGCGACGAGGGGTCTGAGCGCGACCGCGCCGGCTCGCCGCCGGCCGAGGACGCCGCGCCCGCGCCGGCGACGCCGGCGCCGGCGTCCGCCCTGGACAGGAGCGCCCAGGTGGCTGCCCGCGTCGCGGCCGAAGCGCGCGCCGCCGCGCGCGGGCGCCTCACCGGCGGCGCCGCCCGGGGCGCGGCGCGGGCGACCGCCAAATCGCGGCGCCGCGGCACGCGCGCGGGGGCGGCGGCGGATTAAGGAGACGGGGGAGGGGTCTGCACTTTTGTGAGCGTTCTCTCTTCTTGCCACACAACCCGCCCGCGCGCCGCCCCGTCGGGCGACCCGCGCACGCGCCCCTCACCACCCTCGCCGCGACGGTGGCGCCCGGCGCAATGACCGCGCCCCCGGCGCCCGCGGCGGCGGCGCCGCCGCCGCGGGCCACGCGCCCCGGCTCCGCCAAAGCGCGCAAGACGAGCGCCGGCGGCGACGCGCCGATCGCGTCCAACATCATCATTGAGCTGCTGGACGACGCGGGCGTCGCGCTGGGTGAGCGCGGCGGGCGGCGGCCGGAGGGATGCGCGGGGGCGCGAGAGGGCTGGGGCGGTGGCGAGCGGTCGATTCGCGTGCCGCGCGACCGCGCGCGGCCGACTATGGGTGGAGGAAAAGGGGAGAGCCGCCGCGCGCCGCGCCCCAATCGCCGACCGACCGCGACCCGAACCCGGACCCTGCACTCTCGCCAGGCCCGCACCTCGACGTCCCGTCCACCGTCACCCCCGCCCAACTCGCCGCCCTCGTCAACGGCGTCAAGGGCGCGACCGGCGCCGACGCGCTGCCGTACGCGTTCTCCGTCGGGGGCGCGCCCCTCGCGACCGCGCTCGGCGCGCACCTCGCCGCGGCGGCGGCGTCGGTCGAGGGCGCCGTCGCGGTCGTCGCCCGCCCGCAGGCGTCGTTCCGCGTGCGCCCCGTGTCCCGCTGTGCGGCGTCCATGCCCGGGCACAGCGACGCGGTCCTCGTGGCCGCCTTTTCGCCGTGCGGCGGGCGCCTCGCGACCGGGTCGGGCGACGCGACCGTGCGCCTGTGGGACCTCTCGCTCCACACCCCCGCCGCCACCCTGACCGGGCACGCGGGCTGGGTGCTGGCGCTCGCGTGGGCGCCGGACGGGAGCCTGCTGGCGTCGGGCGGGGCCGACGCGGTGGTTCACCTGTGGGCGCCCGCGCGCGGCGGCCCCGGCGCGGCCGCCGCGGGCGCGCTCCGCGGGCACACCAAGCACGTCACCTCGCTCGCCTGGGAGCCGCTGCACGCGGCCGCGGCGGGGGCGGGGCCGCGGCTGGTCACGGGGTCGAAGGACGGGACCGCGCGCGTGTGGTGCCCGGCGACGCGCCGCTCGCTCGCCGTCCTCGCCTCGCACCGCCTGGCCGTCACGGCCGTCGCCTGGGGCGGGAATAACCGCGTCTACACCGCGTCCCGGGACGCCACGATCAACGTGTGGGACGCGGCCGCGTTCACGTTGGTGACGACGCTCAGCGGCCACGGGCACTGGGTCAACGCGCTCGCGCTCTCGACCGACGCCGCCCTGCGCACGGGGGCGACCGACCACACCGGGGTCGCGCCGGCCGACCCTGGAGAGGCGCGCGCGGTGGCGCGGAAGCGGTGAGGGGGGGTGGGAGGGGGGGGTGGCGGATTGTTTGGAGGGTGAAGACTGTGCGCGCGCGCTTTTGTGCCCGCCGCACCCTCCACGCCCACGCAAAGCCCTACTCCACCCCCCCTCCTCCAGCTACGACGACGCCCTGCGCGGGCGCCCCGAGACGCTCGCGTCCGCGTCGGACGATTTCACCGTGTTCCTCTGGCGCCCCTCTGAATCAAGCGCCCCGGCCGCCCGCCTGCACGGCCACGCCGCGCCCGTCTCCCACCTCGCCTTCTCGCCCGACGGGGCCATGCTGGCCACGGCGTCGTTCGACAAGTCGGCACGGGTGTGGGACGGGGTGAGCGGCGCGTTCCGCGCCAAGCTCCTCGGCCACGTCGGCGCGGTCTACCGCCTCGCGTGGGCCCCGGACTCGCGCCTGCTGGCGACGGCGTCCAAAGATTCCACCCTCAAAGTGTGGGACGCGGCGGGGGGGGGGACCAAGGCGGTGGCCGAGCTGCCCGGGCACGCGGACGAAGTCTACGCGCTCGACTGGGCGCCCGCCCCCGGCAGGGGCGGCGCGGGGGGCGGCGTCGCGTCCGGGTCCAAGGACCGCCTGGTGCGCATCTGGAAGCATTAGGGGGGAGAGGGGGAGGGCGCGGAGGCGCGCGCGCGGGCGCTGTGGTTTCATTCGGGGCCGCCCCACCGCGTCCCACCCTCCCCGTTCACACGAAGATGGGCTTGTACGTGTTGGCGGCTTTGGCGACGAGCTCGTTGTAGGCGGCCATGTCTGGTGGGGGAGGAGAGGGGTTGGTGGGGCGCGCGTCGCGCGAATCGCGCGAACCGCCGGCGCCTCCCGCCCCGCCACCGCCCCTCCCCCTCCCCTCCCTCACCAAAGTTGGCGCCGAACGACGACCGCGCCGTCTCCTCCAGGTCGGCCGGCCCGCGGACGACGCCCTCGAATTCCACGACGGGCGCGTCGAGCGCCGCGCCGAGCGCAGGGGCAAGTTTGACCTGGACGGACCCGCCGTCGGCCGCGGTCACGGTGGCGACATCGCCGGCCACGTTCTGGACCTAGGGAGGGAGGGAGGAGGGGAGGAGGGGTCGGCGGCGGGGCGCGATGCCGATTGCGAACCGCGCGCGCGGGCCGGGGGGGCGCGGGCGCGCCCGCCGGGCCGGTGGCCACCCCACAGGCGTGGGCGCATCCGCGGCGCCACGCCCGAGGCGCGGCAACGTCCCCCGCCCCCCCTTTCTTGCTCACCCGCCCGACCAGCAGCACTTTGCGGCCGACAAGGGACGCCAGCATGCCCGCGTTGGCGCGCGTCTTGGCGTTGGCGATGTCCATGGTGCAAGTGTGGAGGGCGGGGTGGAGAGGGAGGGGTGTGGGTGTGGCGGGCGCGGTGCGCCGATTGCGCCCACTCTCTCCTACCTCCCCCCTCCTTGCGCGCCTCCTCCCAGCACCATGGCGCGCTCCGCGGCGGACCTCAACTTCGCCGTGCTCAAGCGGCTGGACCCCGCCGTCGAAGAGGTCAGAGAGCGGGGGCGCGGCGGGCGCGCACCCCGGGGGCGGGCGCGCACCCCGGGGGCGGCCGCGGCGCCGCGATCAGGGTCCAGCCGTACCCCCCGCGCCCGCGGCGGGCCCAGAGAGGGAGCGCGGGGCCCGATGCGCCCTCCCCACCGTCCCCCAGGTCCTGGAGTCGCCCGGCCACGTCGCGCTCTACGATTACGACACGGCGTCCTCGGCCTGGGTAAGAGAGGGATAGATGGAGGGGTGGAGTCGGGGCGGGAGGGCCGGACGCGGCCGACGCTCCATCCTCTCTTTCTTTCTCTCAGCGCCGCAAAGACGTGGAAGGCTCCCTCTTCTTGCTGCGCCGCTCAGTCGCGCCCACTTATCAACTATTTATCCTGAACAAAAAGGGAACCACCAACTACGCCGAAGACGTGCAGGGCGGGTTCCAGTTTGAGGACGCCGCTCCCTACCTCCTCTACCGCAACGCGGGCGACGAGGTGATGGGCGTCTGGTTTTATGATGCCGCCGCGTGCGGCGGCTTCGTGCAGAGGCTGCAGGGGCTGGCGGCTGGGGGTGGGGCGGCGAGCGCGCCGGCGCCCGCGCCGGCGCCGGCGCCGGCGCCCGTGCCCGCTCAGGCCCCCGCCCAGCCTCCCTCTGGCGGCGACGGCTTCTGGGACACGCCTGCCACGCTGGCGCCGGGGTACGACCCGCTGGGGAGGGGCGGCGGGGCAGGTGGGTCGGCGCCGCCGCCGACGGCGGCGCCCGCGCCGCCGCCGCCCGCCGCCGCTTCCGCCGTCGACGCCAACCGCCTCGCCGGCATGCTGGCCAACGCCCGCATCGCCGCCGCGCCGCCGCCCGCTCCCCCTCGGAGCGACGGCGGCGCGGGCGCGGCGCTCACGGCGCTGCTGCAGCAGGGAGGGGGCGGGGGCCGGGCGGCGCCCGCGCGCGCCCCGCCTCCCCCCCCCCCGCGCGACGCGGTGCGCCGCGCCCTGCTCGCCCTGGCGTCGGACGACGCCTTCCTGGACGCGGTGGCGGCGCGGCTGGCGGCGGCGGGCGCGTTGTGAGAACCGAGCGAGCGCGCGGCAGCCGGACTGCCACTCCCGTCCCTCTCCCCTCTCCCCCCCTCACCATGGCGCTCACCCCCGGCGCCGCGTCGCGCATGCTCGCCGACGGCTTCGACGCCAACGAGGTCGTCGTGCTCAAGGTAGGAGGGAGAGGGGAGGGGGCGGGGCGCCGCCGAATCGCGCGCGCGCGCGCGCGGCGCGGCGGCCGCCGCGGCGCCGTCCGCGTCCCCCAGACGACGGCCGCGGCGCGATGGCGCCGCGAGGGACGACCGTGGCGCCCGCAGCGCCCTCCCCGACCCCACCCCACCCCCTTCCAATCAGGTCGCCGCGCTTGCGCCGCTCGGCGCCACCGGCAAGTACACCGCCACGCTGTCCGACGGTGCGGTTTCCGTGGAAGCCATCTTCTCGACCCAGGTGGGGCGGCGGGAGGAGGAGGCGGGCGGGGGAGGGCGGGATGGCGCGCGCGCGCCGCTCGAACGCGCGCGCGCGCCGCCGCGGCGGCCGCGAGACGCCCAACCCCACCACCCCACCCCCCCTCCCCCCAGGCGTCGGCCATGGTGGCCGCCGGCGCGGTGGCGGTGGGGTCGGTCGTCTCCCTCACCGACTACACGATCAACTCGCTGGCGTCTGGCCTCAAAGCCGTCGTCGCCGACCTGACCGTCGCCGGCGGCGCGCCTTCCGCGGACGCCGCCGCGGCCGCGGTCGCGCGCACGCCGGCGGCCGCGACCCGCCCCGGCTTCGCCGCGACCCCGGGCCCCGCGCCGCCGTCGGCGTCGGCGCTCGCGTCGGTGCGCAAAGCGGCGCAACCGATCCACACCCTCAACCCGTACTCGGCCACCTGGACCGTGCGCGCCAAGGTGACGTCCAAGGGGCCGCTGCGGAGCACGGCGTCGGGGACGAGCGTGTTCTCCGCGGAGCTCGTCGACGCCAACGGCACGCCCGTCGAAGCCACCTTTTGGCGCGAGGCCGCCGACCGCCTCCACCCCGCGCTCGCGGTCGACGGCATCTACTATTTCTCCAAGGGCAAGGTGAAGCCCGCGAACAAAGCGTACTCCAACGTGCGCAACGACTACTGCCTCGACTTTGGGCCGACCGCCCTCGTGGAAGCGTCCGCCGACGCGGACGACGCCGGCATGCAAGCCGCGCTGGCCTACGTCACCCTGGACAAGCTGGCGGCCCGGGTGGGGAAGAAGGCGCCCGTCGACGTCGTCGGCCTCGCGGTCGCGGTCGCGGCGCTCGGCTCGGTCAAGCGCAAATCGGACGACGCCGAGCTCGCCCGCCGGGACGTCACCCTGGCCGACGCGTCGGGGCGGAGCGTGACGCTGACGCTGTGGGGGGCGACGGCGGAAGGGGTGGGGGCCGAGCTCGAGGCGGCGGCGGCCGCCGCGGCGGCGGCGGGCGCGCCCCCCCCCGTCCTGTCCGCCTCTTCCTGCCGCGTCGGCGACTACAACGGCGTGTCCCTGTCGTCGCTGGGGCGGTCGGCGCTCACCATGGAGCCGGCGGACGGGGCGGCCGCCGACGCGCTGCGCGCGTGGTGGGCCGCCGACGGGTCGACGACCACCCTCACCCCCGCCGGCGAGGGCATGGCCGGCGCGCGCGGCGCGGGCGGCCCCCGCGCCCGCGCGACCCTCGCGTCGCTCGACCCGCGCGCCAAGGGCGAGTCCCTCCCCCCCCCGGACGCCAAACCCGACTACTCGACCGTCGTCGCCACCTTCACCCTGGTCGACCCCGAGCAAACGCTGTGGTACGCGGCCGCGCCCGAGCACAACCGCAAGGTCGTCGCCAAAGACGGCGGGTGGTGGTGCGAGTACGACCAAACCCTGCACCCCACCATGACGCGGCGCTACGTGCTGACCGCGGCCGCGGCCGACGGCACGGGGGAGGCGTCCCTGTCGCTGTTCGACGAGGCCGCGACCGCGCTGCTGGGGATGACGGCTGACGCGCTGGCCTCGCTGAAGGACGACTCGCCGGCGGCCGCCGCCAAGGTCCTGGCCGCCGCCGCGTGGACGCCATACGTCCTGCGCGTGCAGTCGCGCACGCAGGAGTACAACGGGGAGCGGCGGCGCCGCCTCGCGGTGCACTCGCTCGCGCCGATGGACTGGGCGGGCGAGGCGCGGCGCCTGGCGGCCGACATCGCGGCGCTGGAGACGGGGGGCGTCAAGGCGGAGCCCGTGGCGGTGGCGTGAGGGGGAGGAGGGCGTGGGGGAGTCACTGTAAAGGCCGCCGGCTTCGGGGTCGGGTTAGGCGGCCGCGTCGGGCGTCGGTCGCTCGCACACCCCAATCGGTCCCGCCCCCACCCTCTCCCCTTCCCTCTTGATGCTGGCCGCCCCCGCCCCGACCGCCGCCCGCCCCGCGCGGCTCGCGGGCGCCCGCCGCATCGCCCGCCGCCCCGCCACCCCCGCGCGCGCCGGCCTGGACACCAACCTCTTTGTCAACATCCTGGCATCTTCCGTGTGCGGCGTCGTCCCCGCCGCGGTGGGCGTGTTGACCGCCCAGAAATCGGATGACGAGTTTAAGAAGCTGACGACGCTGGAGGGCGCGGCGCCGTACGCGGCCGCGGTGGTGGCCGACGCGGTGGCGCACAGCATTCCGGGTGAGAAGAGAGGATTGGAGGGCGTCGCGTCGGGGCGCGGCGGCGTGGGCGGCCGCATTCACGCGCGACGGCGGCCGCCCGGTGCCGCGGCCGCGCCCGTGGCGCCGCCACGGCAATCTGCGACGTGTCTTTCGTCAAAGGGGGGCGCCGGCGGCCGTGGAAAGCCACGCCTCGCCGCGCGGACCGAACCCCCCTTATCCGCCTCCCCCGACCTTCGCCGACACGCCAACCACAACCCGCCCACCCCCAACTTCCCCTCAGGCCTGAACGTCCTCTTCTCCCTGGCCGCCGAGCCCGCCGGCGCGGCCGCGGGCGTCGCGTACCTCATGTCGCTCATCCTTTCCTCCCCCGCCGTCGACCCCACCACCCTGGCCCCCAAGGGGTCGGTGCTCAACGCCGACGTGGCGGACGACGCCCGGGCGGCGGTGCGGGCGCCGTTGGCTGACATCGTGCCGACCGCGCTGGCCGTCGTCGATTTCACGAACTCTGGCTCCTCCGGCGCCGGCTGGTCGCCCGCCGCCGGCGGGTCGCCCAAGCTGCCCCTCAACTCGGTGCTGATCGTGCTGGGGGTCGGCGGCCTGATCCTGGAGGCGGCTTCCCACGCCCCTCTACTCGGCCTCTTCATGCCGCGCGTGCTCCAAGTCACCGGGTGGTTGGCGGCGTCGGGGTACGTGCTCAACGTGACGGGCGTGCTGCCGTCCAAAAAGTGAGGGGCGGGAGGGAGTTGGGTGGGGGTTGTGTGGGGCGCGCGCCGATCGATGCTACGAGAGAGAGAGAGCAGCGGTCGTGGGGATGCGGCTGGCGGGCGCGCGGCGCCGCCGACGCCTCCCGCCCCACCCCTCGATGTTTTTTTTTTTTTTTTTTGGGCACCCCGCGGGGCGGGCCAAAGATACAAGCGCGCGGCGCCCCCGCCTCGCCCGCCCGCGCGTGCGCGCCCTTCCTCACCCCCCCGGCCGGCGACCGCGCACCGCCCCGCCACGCACTGGCGCGCTGGCGCGGCGGCGCCCTGGCCGGCCCTTGCTTTCTTTACCCGCGGCTTCTTGCTCACGCGTTCTTGGCAAACAGCATCTCCTCGGTGGCGAGAGCGGGCGCGGCCTCGACCTCGGCCTGCCCCGCCTGGCGGCGCAGCGAGTTGAGCGCGACGTGCGCGGCCTTCTGGCCCGACATGAACATGGCGCCGAAGGTGGGGCCCATGCGCGGGCAGCCGTCGACCTGGGGGTGCAGAGGGTGGAGGGAGGGAGGGATTGGTGGGCGATTGGCGCGATCGCGGCAAACGCGGCACCCCGACCTCCCTTCCTCGCTCCCGTCTCCCTACCTCGGCGACCTCCATGCCGCAGATGACCATGCCCGGCACGACCTCGCGCGTGTGGTTGACGACCGCGTCCTCCGCGGTGTTCATGTCGAGGGCGCCCATGCCCGGCACGCCGGTCACCATGCCGAGGTTTTGCAGGCGCTTGACGCCCGACGCGCCCATCGGGCCGTCGTGCCCGGTGGAGGAGACCATCACCTTGCACTCGAGCACGTTGGGGTCCATGCACATCTTGGGGGGGGGGAGGGGGGGGGAGGGGGAGAGGGGTTGGGCACGGGTCGGTCGGCGCGAGCGCGCAGCCACCCACACCTCTCCTCCCCTCGCCTCGCACCTGGGTGTCGTGGTTGAGCGAGACGAGGGTCCAGTTGGTGACCGCGCCCGCCACCTTGCGGCCGACGACGGGGTCGTCGCGCACGACAAGGTCCTCGGCGGCCGTCGCGTTGAAGAGCTTGATGTTGGGCGCGGCCAGGACCTTGGAGAGCAGGGTGGAGGTGAACAGGGCGGCGTGCTTGATGACGACGTAGTCGCCTGAAAAAGGGAGGCGGAGAGGGTGGGTGTGGGCGGGGATTGGCGGGTGGATCGGGGCCGGCGGCCCCGCCCCACCATCCTTCTCCCCGCCCTCTCGCCCCCCCCCACCCCTCACCCTCGTCCTCGTACTCGACCTTGAGCTCGTCCAGCAGGTGGTGCGCCGGCTTGCGCACGATCATGGCGGAGAAGAGCTGCCCGCCAAGCCACGCGCCGCCGCCGGGCGCGACGCCCTGCTCGATGATCGCCACCTTGACCTCCGGGTGCTTGGTCAGCTCGTACGCGCACGAGAGGCCGGCCGACCCCGCGCCGACGATGATCACGTCGCACTCGGCGTAGTCGTGGAGGTCTTTGAAGTAGCGCGACGTCATCGCGCGCGACACGGTCGACTCTTTGATCGGCGCAAACTTGAAGTTGTCAAACGGGGTCGCGGTCGGGCCGGCCTCGATGACGGCGCGGCCGGCGGCCTGGGCGCGGGGCGCGGTGGCGCTGAAAATGGGGGAAAAAGGGGGGGGTCGACGGGGGCGGGAGGGCGGGGGCGACGTGGATGGCGGCCGCGGCGGAGGGCGCAGCCTCCCGCCCTCGCGCGGCGCCCGCACGCTCCCCACCCCGCCCCCAGGTCGCGCCCGCAATGCGCGCGAGGTCGCCGGGCGGGATGGGGCGGGGCCGGGCGCCGCGCGCGCCCGCAAGTGCGCGACCTTTCCGCGGCCGCCGCCCCGGGCATGCCGCCCCCTCCCCGCCCTCCCCGCCCCTCCCCGCCCGCCGCAGCCACCCCCTTTGCCACCACACCACCCACCACGAGCGACGGGACCGGGCCAGGGTCGGCTTGACGGCCTTGGAGGCGAGGGCAAAGGCCATTTGGGCTGGGAGGAGGAGGGGGGCGTGTCGGCGTCCGGGGCGCGCGCCGCGGACCGTGGCCCCTCGCGATGGACGCTGCGGACGCCAGCCACCCCATCGGGGGCGGCGTCGGGCGGCGGCACGCGCGGGCGGCGGGGGGATGGCGGGTCGCGAGTCGCGAGTCTCATGCCGGACCGGAGCTGGCCACCGCCGCGCCCGCCGCGGCCGCGGCGGCGGGCGCGCCCAACGCCAAACAGAGCGTCGCGCGGGCTTCCGTGTCCCGCGCGCACCTGGTGGGGCGGAGGGCGGTGGAGGTGGGGAGAGGGGGTGGTGTGAGAAAGTGCGCTGCCGCCGGCGCACACGCCCCCGCCCGGCGCCGCCCGCGCGCGGCCGCCGCGCCCCCCATGCCCCCGCCCGGCGCCGCCCGCGCGCTGGCGGCCGCCACCGGGGTCAAGCTGGCCCTCCTCCACGCGTACCGATCCACCGACTTCGATGTGCACCGCCACTGGCTGGCTTTAACCGCCACGCTGCCCCGGGACCAATGGTGTGATCGGGGAGCGTGGTGTGGGGGTGTTCAACCGCGGAATCAGAGGCAGATGCGGGGTGCGCCATCGCCCATTGGCCCGTCCCTTCCTCCTTCTCTCCTCTTCAGGTACACCGACACGACGTCCGAGTGGACCCTGGACTACCCGCCCCTCTTCGCCTGGTTTCAGCGGGCGCTGGCGTCGCTCGCGGGAGCGGCCGCGCCCGCGGCGCTCGCGCTGCAGGCGGGCCCGGTCCAGGAGTGGGGCGTCGTCGTGTTCCAAGTGCGTGGTCAGACGGATGGTGGGCGGCGGCGCCGGGCGGCGGGCGAAATGCCGACACTCCCTCCCCTCTCTTCTCGCAGCGCCTCTCGGTCGTCGCCACCGACGCCGCCCTGGCCGCCGCCGCCCTGTGGGCCGTCGCCGGCGCCAAGCCAGCGTCGGCGCGGGGGGTAGCGTTCGCCCTCATCGTGTGCAGGTGCGAGAGGGGGAGGGTGGAAAGCGGGGGCGGCGGCACGACCGCCGCCCCGCCCCACCCCGTCTCCCCTCCTCTCTCTAGCCCCGGCCTGCTCATCCTGGACCACATCCATTTCCAGTACAACGGCTGGCTGTGCGGCCTGCTCCTCGCGTCGGTCGCGGCCGCGTCCCGCGGGCGCGACGCGGCCGCCGCGACCCTTTTCGCCGCCCTCGTCTGCGCCAAGCACCTCTTTGCCTCGTTAGGGCCCTGGTTTGCGGTCTATTTGCTGGCGCGGGCCGCGGCGCTCGGGTGGGCGCGTGGCGCGGCGAGCCTGGCGGCGTCCGCCGCGGGCGTCGCCGCCGTCGTCGCCGCGTCGTTCGCCCCCTTTGCCTCCACCCTCCCCGCCATGCTCTCCCGCCTCTTCCCGTTTGACCGCGGCCTTCTGCACGCCTATTGGGCGGGCAACGCGTGGGCGCTGTACGCAGCGGCGGACGTGGCGGCGTGCGCGGTCGCGAAGAGGGTCGCGCGCGGCGCGGGCGCCGCGGCCCCCGCCTCTGGCCTCGCCGCTGGCCTCGTCGGCCCCGCCCAGTTTGGCCTGCTTCCCGCCCCCGGCCCCGCCCTCGCCGCCGCCCTCGTCGTGGCCGCACAGGCCCCCGCGCTCGCCGCGGCGGCGGCGCGGCCGCGCCCCGCGTCCGTCGCGGCCGCCGCCTCCTACTGCCTCCTCTCCGCCTTCATGTTTGGCTACCACGTGCACGAGAAAGCGGTGGTGCCGGCCATCCTGCTGGCGGCCCTGGGCGCGGGCGCGAATGAACAGGGCGCGCGGTCGTACCTCCGCGTCGCGCTCCCCGGCCTCCACGGCCTCCTCCCCCTCCTCCCCCCCGCCGAGCGCGCCGTCGGGGGCGCGCTCCTGCTCGCTCACGCGGCCGCGTGCGACGCGTGGCTTCCCGGCGGGCTGGGGCGGGAGGGGCGGCGCGTCGCCGCCGCGCTCGCGGCGGTGGAACTCGCGTCCACCGTCGCGCACCCCCTCCTCCTCGCCCCCCGCGTGCCCTTTGCGCCGCTGGCCGCCACCTCGGTCGCGGTCGCGGCGGGGCTGGCGTGGGCGTGGGGGGCGGGGGCGGCCGAGCAGTGGCGGGGCGCGCGGTTTCGGGGGGGCGCGCGGGGCGCCGCGGCGCCCGCCCGCCGCGCTGCCAAGAGGGCGGCGTGAGAGAGAGAGAGCCCGCTTGTGAAACCGAGGGTCCGCGCGCGGTTGCAGTGGCGGGGGCGACGGCGGCGCGGCGCGCGCGGCCGGCGGGGAAAATCCGGTGCGGCGCCGGGCGCGGTCGCGGGGCGCAGAGGGACGGGCAAGTCATGGCAGTGGCTCGTGTGTGGGGGGGGGGCGAGGGGCGCGAGCGCGCGAACCGCGCGCGGCCCCCGCCCCGCCCCCCGTCCCCGGTCACCCCTGCGCATAGCGCCGCGTCCACTCGGCCGCCGACTTGTCGTGCGCCTCCCGGTCGGCCAGCAGCTGCTGCGCGATGGAGCCGACGAGCGGGTCCTCTGGGGGGAGGGGGGAGGGGGTGGGGTGGGGTGGGGTCGGGAGGGGGGCGCACCCCCACCAAAAACGGGCGCGACACGACGCAGCCAACGCCCCCGTCCCCCTCGACTCACGGGGGTTTGGGTCGGTGAGCAGGGAGCAGACGGAGAGGAGCACCTTCGACACGGTGAGCGCGGGCGACCACTGGTCCTTTAAGATGTCGAGGCAGATGGCGCCCGACGAGTTGATGTTGCAGTGGTAGATGCGCGTCTTGAACGCGACCTGGTCGAGGAGGAAGAGGGGCGTGTGAGGTGGCGGCGCCCTTCACGTTCCCGGCGCGGCGAGAACGGCCGCGAAACAAAGACACCGACCCCTCTCCCTCCCCCCTCCCCCCCCCCTCCTCCCACGCACCTTGGGCGGCTTGAACGGGTAGTCGGCGGGGAAGTGGATGTCCAGGAAGAAGACGCCGCCTTGGTAGGGCGAGCCTACAGGAGGGGGGAGGGAGGCGGACGAGGGTGGGAAAAGTGCGCGCGTCCGACCCTCCTCCCCGCCCGCCACCCCTCGCCCTCCTCTCACCCGACGGCCCCAGAATCGTCGACACCCACTCAAACATGTTGTCGCCTTTGGGGCCGGCAGAGCAGTTGCAGGGCGGGTCGAGCGAGATTTCGGCGAGCTCTTTTTGGATGCGCTTGGACGCCGACGACGACATGGCGACTGCGGCGCTGGGGGTGGAGTGGGAGGGGTGGCGGCGTGAGGCGGTGCGGCCGCGGCGTGTCCGCCGCGTCCGAAAAGTTTTGCGCCAGCGCTGCGCGGGCCGCGCGCCGCGGGGGGCGCGCGCCGGCCTCGGCCGCCCTCGGGCGCGATGTGGCGCGCAAGCCGCGGCCGCCGCGGGCGGGGCGCGGTCGACCGCGGGCGGGCGGCCGCGCGCGCGACCGATGCCGCGACGGGGCGGCGGGGCCAGGGGGCGGCAGGGCGCGCGGGGAGCGCCACTCTCCCTCCGGGGCGCGCGCCGCGATCGCCGCGCACCTCGAGCGGCGGGCCGAGGGGCGGGCGCGTAGGAGAGTGGCGGCAGCGACCGCCGCGCGCCGCGCGCACTGTCCGCAGCCAGCGACGGGGCGCCGCCCGCGCGCTCGCCATGGCGGCCGACGCGCCATCGGACGCCCTGGACTCCCTGTTGGATGGTGTGTGAGCGCGTGGGGCGGAATGGGGGACGCAACTCCGCGTGCCGCTGCCTCCTCACCGCCTTCCGCCCCTCCGTCAGACGCGCTCGCCGATTTCGACGTGCCAAGTGCGCCGCCGGCCGGCCCGGCGCGCCCCGCGGCGGCTGCGCCCCCTGCCGCCCCTGCGGCGCGCGCGTTCGACCCGCTGCCGCCCCGGCGGCCGGCGCAGCCCCGGGCGCCGCCACCTTTTGATTTCAGGGCGGCGGCGCTGGGCAGCGGGGACGGAGGAGGGCCGAGGCTGCCCGCGCGCGCCGGGCCTAGGCCCGCGCCGGCGCCCGACGCGGCGACGCTCGCCGCGCTCGCCGCCCAGCTCGCCCAGGCCGGCGGCGGCGATGGAGATGACGACGACGACCCCGCCCTCGACCCCTTGCTCGCCCGCCTCGAGGCGACGCTCGCCTCGCTCTCCGCGGCCGACACGGGCGGCAGCGCCGGCGACGCCGACCCCGCTCCATCCTCCCTGTCCCTGGACGGCATCGCGGGGCAGGTGCTGGGCGCCATGCTGGCCAAAGACGTGATGGCGGAGCCGATGAAAGAGATTGCCGCCAAGTACCCCGCGTGGCTCTCCGAGCACGGCCCGTCCCTCCCGCCCGCCGACCGGGCCCGCTACGAGACCCAGCACGCCGTCATCTGCAATGTGGTGACCCTATACGAGGCGGACGAGCCGGACATGGGGGCGTTGCTGACCCTCCTCCAGGAGATGCAGGCGTGCGGGCAGCCGCCCCAGGCGATCGTGGACGACCTCGCGCCGGGGCTCGCGTTTGGGGAGGATGGGTTGCCCGTGCTGCCGGGGGGGGAGGGAGGGTGCTGCGTCCAGTGACGGGCGAGGGTGAGCCCGCGGGCGGGCGGGCGGGAGGGGTGCGGGAGGGTCTTGCAACGCGCCCCGCCTCGCCCCTCCTCTCCTTTCACCCGCCGCCCCACAGCCCGCCAAACTCGATGACGGCCGCGACCAGGGCCGCCCGCGCGGCGTCCACCGCGTCCGCGGCGTCGGCGGCGGATTGCAGGCCCGCGACAGCGGCGGCGGGCGCGCGCGCGAGGCCGTCGCCCGCCGCCGAGACGCGGCCGATGGACGCCGCCGGCGCGGGGCCGAGCCAGAAATCCGCTGTCGCGGCCGCCAGCGTCTGCACCGCGGCCGCGGGGTCGGGCGCGGCGGCGGCGACCGCGCGCAGCGCCGCGCCGACCGCGAGCGCGGACGCAAACTCCGCCGCCGCCGCCTCGCGCCGCAGCGCGTCGCCCAGGACCGCCGGCTTGGGCGCGCGCCCGCCGTCGCACGCGGCTGACACGGTGGCGGGGACGAGGGGGGTGGGTAGGCAGGCGAGCAGCGTGAGCAGGGTCGCCGCCGCGTCTGCCGCGTGCGTCCCCTCCGGCAGCGGCCGCCCGCGGTCCAGGGCGCGCACCAGTGAATCGACCCCGGCATCCTCCCACCCGCCGTCGGCGGCCGCCGGGCGGTGCGCGGCGGCCGCCGCGCCGCGCGCGCGGTCGGCCGCGTGCGCGACGAGCGCGGGCGTCGCGCCGGAGCCGGGCGCGGCCAGGAAGGCGAGCAGGGCGCGCCACTCGGGCGGGATGAGGGTTTCGGACGGGGTGGCGGGAGGCGGGAGGCCGTGGAGGAGAGGGGGAGGAGGGGGAGGAGGGGGAGGGGGGACGGGTGACGCCTCCTTGTCCCTCTCTCCCTCGCCCGCCGCGGCGGGCGGCTCGGACCCGGACCGAGACCTTGTCTCTCCATCGCCCTCGCCGTCGGCCGGCCGCCCCTCGGCGCGCAAGCGGGACGGGCCCAGCCCTCCCCCGTCGCCGCCGCTGCCGCCGCCAAACGGCGACGACCCGCCCAGGCTGGACGCCAGGGAGGACGCGGGCGAGTAGTAGTCGGCGGAGGACGAAACGGAAACGGCTGATGGCGGGGCGGGCGGGGTCGGGGCGGGGAGAGCGGCTTTGCCGCCGCTCTCCACCGCCCCGCTCGCCGTCCGCAGCGGGGGCAACCGGACAGTGACCGCGGTGTCGGTGGCGCGTCCCTCATCCACCACCTCCCTGGCCCAGGCGTCGTCCGGGACGAGCGGGCGGGCGAGCGCCGCGAGCCGCGACGCGGCGAGGCCGAGGCACGACGGGCGCGCCGCGCCGTCGAGCGCCACAAATTCATCGTTCCCCCCCTCGACCCGCACGACGAGCACTGCATCCAGCGCCCCGTCGGCGCCGGCGACCGCGTCGGCCGCGCCGCGCGGGCCGGCGCCCGCGCGCGCGGCGACGCGGACGCAGGCCGACTCGCCGGGCGCCAGGGCGCCGGCCGCGGGGTGCAGGGAGGCCCAGTGCGGGCACGGGCGAGGGTCGTTGTCAGGGCCGCCGTCGGCAAAGAGGCGGCCGTCGAGGGGGGCGAACGACCAGTGGGCCGTCGTCGCGCCGACGTTGGTAATCGCCAGCCCCGCGCGCGCCGCGTCCCCGCGCTCCAGGGTGCCAAAGGAGAGAGATTTGGGGTGCACCTCGCAGCGCGGGACGGCGGCGGATTCGGCGGCGTCGAGGCTGCGGCGCGCGGCCGCGGCGGCGGCGGCGAGCGCGCCAGGGTCGACCGCGCGGACCGCCACGTCGAAGGTGGCCACCACGGGCCGGTGATCCGACACGTCGACGTCGGGCGCTGACCCGTAGGCCAGTAGGGCGGCGCGGCGGACAGAGGTGGGGGTCGGGGCGTCGGCTGACGGGGCGTCGCCGGGGGTGGGGCCCTTTTCCCGCCACAGCACGCGGTCGGTCCAGGCGGGCGTGCGCGCGGTTGCCGGGTCGTCAGTGGAGGCATCCGCGCCCTCTACGCCGTCGCCGCCCGGCGTCGGCGGCGCGCGCGCTGCGCTCCCGTCGTCGCCCCCTCCGCAATAACGCCGCGCCCCCGGCACCAGCTTGTACGTGGGCGCGAAAGAGAGAGCGCCTTCCTTCCACCCGGCCAACGGGCACCCGCGCGCGGCGGCGGCGGGGCCGGCGAGTTCGTCAAGGAAAGGGAGTTTGGCCGCGTCGCCCGCGGCGAGCGCGCGGCGCACCGCGCGGCCCGGGGCGATCAGGCGGTAATTCAAATCGCCCACCAGGAACGCGACGTCGGCGTCGGCGGCCGCGGTGGCGAGGCGGGGGCGGGCGCGCCAGGGGTGGGCGGGGGGCAGGGCCGGGTCGGCGGCGGCAAACACGCCGCGGCTCAACGCGTCGCGCGCGCACGCGTCCCGCCGCCCCGCGTCGCCCGGGCCGTCGCCGGACGGGAGGTGGGCGCCAATGATCACCAGCGACGTGTCGCGGAGGAGGAGGCGGAGGGCGACGAGGCCCTTGTTGCCCAGGACGCCGCCGAACCCGGCGGCGGCGACCGCCGCGTCGACGCAGCTGACGTCGGACGCCGCGTCCGACCGCACCCACAGCGCCAGGTGCAGGCCCACCATGGAGACGGCGCCCGAAGGGACGCGGGCGTAGGCGGGGCCGGCGTCGGCGTCGCCCTCGCCGCCGCCCGCGGCGGCCGCCGCGTCGGCCGCCGCGGCCTCGAGCGCCGCCGCCACCGCGGCTTCCCACTCGTCCGCGCCGCCTGTAACGCCTCCGGCGAGCACGTTGGCCGGGGATAGGGGGACGACCTCTTGGAGGCAGACCGCGACGAGGGCGGGGAGGGGGTGGCACAGCGGGGGGCAGTCGCCGTCGCCCGGGGGGGGTCCAGTGCCCTCGCCTCCATCCCCCACACCGTCCATGGGCCTCGGCGCGAGCCAGGGGCGCAGGTCGAGGCCGGGCGGAGGAGGCACGCCGCCGCAGTTGAGCGTGGCCACTGTGACCGTCGCCGCCGACGTGGCGGAATACGCACACCGGGGCAGGCGCTTCAGGGCGGCCCGGGTGCGTGGGCAGCGCACGGTGGCGAGGAGGCGGGCGTCGAGCGCGACGTCGGTCGGCGCTTCGGCCGCGACAGGGTCTGGGGACAAAAAGTTGGGGCTTGGCGCGTCTCCCGCACGCTCCCGACACTCGAGCGCCGACCCACGGACGCACCGGCCTCCGCGACGGGCGCCGTCGGCGGGCGCGGCGCGCGCGGCGATGCCATGGCCGCGGCAGCGGCGGCTGTTCAGGGGGCGGGGGCAACCGCTGCGTCAGCGCATCGGCCGCACGCGCACCGGGGCGGCGCGGGCGGTGGTGTGTGGGGCAGGCAGCGCGCACGTACCCCATCACTCTCCGCGGCGCCATCGGCCCGCCGCGCCCCGCCCGCCCGCCGCGATGGCGGGCGCCCGGTCCCGCCTGATGAAGGTCAGCGACAGAGATCGAGCGCGAGCGCCGGCAAGCGGCGAGAGAGGCGGCCGCCGCCGCGGCGCCCACCCCCCTCTGCCCGCCCGCTCGCCCTCAGGAGTACAAGGAGTTTGCGCGCTCCCCCGACCGCGAGGCCGGCATCGACCTCGTCCCGGACGAAGCCGACGTGCAGCGCTGGACCGCGTGGCTGGCCGGCCCGCCCGGGACGCCGTACGAAGGGTCGGAGTTCGAGGTGCGGATCGCGGTCCCCGACGCCTACCCCCTCCACCCCCCCTCCCTCACCTTTGCGACGCGCGTGTTCCACCCCAACATCCATTTCGCCACGGGGGAGGTGTGCGTCGACATCTTAAAGGGGGCGTGGTCGCCGGCCTGGACGCTCGTGTCGGTCTGCCACGCGGTCCGCGCGCTCCTGTCCTCCCCCGCCCCCGACTCCCCGCTCAACTGCGACGCCGGCAACCTGCTGCGCGCGGGGGACGCGCGCGGGTTTGCGTCCCTGGCGCGCATGTACGCGGTGGAGCACGCGCGCGGCGGGAGGAACGGGAGAGGAGGGGGGGCGGCGCGGTGACGCCGCGGGCCCTCTCCCTGCGCTCGCAACGGCGCCGCGTGTCACACAATCGCTCCCTCACACCGCGCCTCAAAGCAGGGCCGTCACTCGGCGTCGTTGCCGCGCTTGCGGCCCGCGCGGCGCGCGCCCAGCGCGCCGACCGCGGCCTTGACCCGGTCGCCGGCGCGCTTGAGCCGGTCCCCGGGCGCTGCACCCACCCTGCGCCTCCGCTCCTTGCTCGGCGTGTTGGCGGGCGCGGCGCCAGGCGGGAGCAGGGCATCGGGCGACCCGCCGCCCGCCGCGTCGACGCCTCCCTCGCGCCCCGGCGTGCCCAGCGCGGCCGCGGGGCCGCCGTCGTCGCCGTCGCGCGGGGAAGGCAGCGGCAGCGGCGGCAGCCCCAGCGGGCGCAGGCGGGCGGTGAGGACGGGGGACGGGCGGCGAGGGGACAGCCGAGCGCCGCGCGGGCGCCACCACGGCGAGCCCTCGCCCGCCTTTGCCGCCGCCACCGCCGCCACCCACCGCGAGTAGTACTTGCGCGCCAACCAGTCGGGGTCCGACCGCACGATGCGGAGCAGAGTGTTGGCGGCGTTGGCAACGCGCTGCCCCGGCGCCGCCCCTTTCTTTGACAGCGGCGGCCCGCGCGGCCACGCCGCGCCGCGCAGCACGGCCAGCGACAGGCGCCCGCGCGCGGTCACGGTGGCGGCCAGGGCGGCGGCTTGGGCGAGGAGGATAGTGGTGGCGACCGCGGCGACGGCGGCGGACGAGGGGTCGGGGCCGGCGCACGCGAGCCCGAGCGCGGCGACCGCGGTCACTGTGTCGGCCGCCGCGCCCGCCGCTTCCGCGCCCGCGTCCTCGCGCAGGCGAAAGGGTCTGAGCCCTCTCAAGTAGGCGACCGTGAGCAGGGCCACGGCGAGGAGCACGCCCGCCTGGGCGGCGCCGAGACGCGGCGGCGCCGACACCGCGACGCCGACCGCCGCCGCTCTCAACGCCCCGAGCAACACCCCCCCCGCCCGCGCCGCCGCCGCCGCCCGCCGCGCGCGCACCGCAGCCGGCGCGCCGTCGCCCAGGGCGGCGCCGGGCGCGGGCGCGAGCCAGCCGCGGTCGACGCTGCCCGAGGCGTCAGCGAGGAAGGTGGCGCCCCGCCGCACGCACGGCGGCCCGGCCGCCGCGTCAAACAGGGGGCCCGCGCGCGCGGGAAAGTCGCGGCGGGGGGCGGCGGGGTCGGCCCAGTCGCCGGGGGGGGCGGGCGGGCCGAGGAGGAAGCGGGACGCGCGGTCGAGGCGCGAGCGCGGGGCGGGCTCGAGGTCGTCGCCAGCCGCGGCGGCAGCGGCGGCCGCCTGCGTGAGCACGTACGCGGCGCGCGGCGGCACCGGGCCGCGGCCGGCGATGGCGGCGGCGACGACGGCGGCGGCGGCCGCGAGCGCGGCGGCCGACGCGGCCAACAACCCGGCGCCCGCCCCGACGCCCGCGCCGCCCACTCCCAGCAAGCCAGCGCCCGCCGCAGCCCAGGCGGGCACGATGACGAGGCCGGCGGTGAGCTCCAGCCTCGGCGCCGCTGACCAGGCGGGCGCGCGCGCGCGCGCGTGCCGCGCGGCGAGCGCCGCGCCGCCGCGCGCGCAGGAGCACGCGGCCAGGGCCACGCCCGACCAAAACAGGATGCGGGACGCGGTGAGCCAGGGGCGCACCGCGTCCGTGCCGGCGGCGCGCAGGGCTTTGGCGAGCGCGAGGGCGGCCAGGGCGTCGAGGGGCGGGGGGGAGGTGGCCGACCGCCGCACAGACGTCACCACTAGCGTCGCCCCCCCCTGCGCCAGCGCCGCACTGGCCGCCGCCCGGTCCGACGGTGTGGACGCGATGGCCAGCGTGGCCGGTGGCGGCGGCGGCGGCGCGAGCAGGGGCGTGGACGGCGGCGGCGGCGGCGCGCCGCCCGGCGGCGGCGGCGACGGCGTGCCCGCGCGGGGGGCGCGGGGGGCGGGGCGTTTGGAGTCTTCGTCGCGGCGCGGAGGCACCGGGACGGAGGGAGGCTTTTGGGCGGTGGCGGCGGCCGAGGCGGTGAGCGGGACTGCGGCCGCCGGCGCGGGCGTCGGCGCGCGTTGCGACTCGGCCTCCCTCCCGTCCGCCGCCGCCTGCAACCCGACCGCAGTCCCGGCCGCGGTGCCCGCCGCGGTCGCCAGCGTGTCCAGGGACAGGGGCGGCAGGTTGAGCCCCGTCAGCCTGCCCAGCAACCCCTGCCGCACGGGCGGCCCTGCGTCGGCCGCGACCGCGCGCGGCAGCGGCGTCGGCCGCGCGCCACCCACCTGGTCGGCGCCGCCAAACGCGCCCCCGCGCGTGAGCTGGTGCAGGCGGCGCCGGCTGGCGGGGGCGGGGGCGTCGGGCGCGGGCGCGGGGGCGTCGTCTCCGTCTGCCGGCGCCGGCGCGGGCGCCCTCGGCGGCTCCGGCGGCGGCTTCCCCCCCCTCCCCGCCCTCAACGCGGTCGGGGGCGGCGGTGGCGGCGGCGGCGGCGGCGGCGCGGGCGCGCCGCCGGGGCGCGGGTCGGGCACGGGGCCGACGCCGGCCGCCGTCGTGCCGACGCTCGGCAGCGCGGGCAGGGGGAGGCCAGCCGCGCCGCGCGCGTCCGACATGTTGGTGGGCAGGCGGGACGCGTCCAGGAGGCGGCCGGCGGAGGAGACGCGCAGGAGGGCGGGGGCGAAGGGGCGGCCGCCGGCGGGGGGGAGCACGGCCGCGCCGCGCGCGGCGCGCGCGCGCACGGCGGCGTCGAAAGGGCTCGCGGCGGCGCCCGTCGACCAGGCCAACGATGCTCCAATGTCTCTGACCGCCCTGGGCAGCGCGGGAATGGCCAGGGACGCGGTCCAGGCCGCGCGCTGCGCCCAGTGGCAGAGCCCCGGCAGCGCCGCCCCCGCCGCGCCCGCGCGCGCGCGCGGCGCCAGTGCGCCCGCCGCCGCCCCCGCGCCCGCGGCCGCGGCGGCGGCCACGCCCCACGCGCCGTTGGCCAGCATGGCGCCGGCCGCGGCGGCGGGGCGGGGGCCGGGGCGGTAGCGGAGCGTCAGGGAAGCGCCCGCACTCGGCCGCCCCGCGCCGTCTGCCACCGCGCCGTCGCGCACGGTCAGCACCAGATCCGCGGCCACGGCAGGGTCTGGCACGGCGGCGCCAACGAAGAGGCGGCCGCGGTCGGGGTCGTACGCGACGTCGTGGCCGCCGTCGCCCGCGAGCGAAAAGAGGGCCAGGGGGTCGAGCGCGGCGAGGCGGGTGTTGAAGTCGACGGTGAAGACGGGGTACGGGTCGTCGGTCACGGTGTGGGGGGGGGAGGCGGAGAGGGTGACCTGAGAAAGAGAGGGGACGGGGGGTGGTCGCGGCACGCTCGCGCGCTCGGCACGCCTCCTCTTTCGTACTCCCTCCATCTCTCTGTCTCGCTCATACCTGGGGTCCAGACCCTATGCCGCCGTCGAATGCACCGACGACGGGCGCGAGCAGGCCGCGCGCGGGCGGCGCGGGCTGGGGGGTGGAGGGGGCGTGGGCGGGCGGGCAATGCGCGCAAGGCGAGCAAAACGTTTGCATCACGCGACAAGGGCGGTCCGGGGGCGGGAGAGCGTCGGGGCGGGCGGCGGGCCCCGATGCCGCGCGCGCGCGCGCAATGCGGCCGCCCGCGCCGCCCACACCTCTCGCACCTGGTCACCGCCGTCGCCATCCACCACCTCCCGCTGCAGCGGCGTCGCCGGGCCGGCCGCGGGGCGCGCGCCGGCGGCCGCAGCCGCCAACGCGAGCGCGACCAGCGCGGCCGCGCCGGCGCGGCGTCGCGCCGCCACCATGCTGAGTGGCGGCGGCGGCGAGGGCAGGGGTCGCGGGGCCGCAGGCGGAGGCGGAAAAGGAGTGAGGCCTGCACAGCTGCCCGGCGCCTGCTCGCGCAGGTCGGTCTCCGCCGCCCTCCCACGCCTGCGTCTGCCTCTCTTCTTCGCCCACTCTTGAACGCTTACAGGCACGCGGCAGAGGCGCCGCCGCCCGCGCGGTGGCGGCCGGGGCGGGGCGGGGACGCGGGGCGCGCCGGGGAAAATGGCGGCCGGGCGTGTGTTAGTGGTTGGGGGGGCGTGGCGAGGGGTCGCTCCCGGGGGAGGGGGGCCGTCCGTTGAAATGAGAGAACAAGGGGAGCCGAAAGGGTGGTGGGCGGGGTTGGTGGCGGCGGCCGCGGCGCGCAACGGCGCGCCGCCGCAGCCGCCTCCCCCCCTCCCCCTCCGCCCCTTCACGACCCGCACATCAGGCAGTCGTCCTTGTTCTCCAGCGAGCACACCATGGCCGCGAGGCGCGCCTCGCGCTCGGCGTCCGACTCGGCGGCCTTGCCGGACGACGCAGACGACGCGCCCGAGTTGGTGCCGTCGCGCAGGGCGGACGCGGAGGCGGCGGCGGCAGCGACTTTGCCGTCTTTCACGGCCTTGTTCTTGGCCAGGGCTTGTTGGTCGACCGTGAACTTGATGGCGTCCGCCGCCGCCCGCGTCCTCAAATAGTACAGCCCCGTCTTGAGCCCCGCGCGCCACGCGTGGAAGTGGAGCGACGTGAGCTTGCCAAAGTTGGCGTCCGACATGTGGACGTTGAAGGATTGGGATTGGTCGATGAACGCGCCGCGGTCGGCGGCCATGTCGACGAGCACGCGCTGCCGAATCTCCCACACCGTCTTGTACAGCTCCTTCAGGTCGGCGGGGATGTCGAGGTCGGCGACCGACCCGTTGGCCGCCACCAGCTCGTTCTTGACGTCGGCCGACCAGAGGCCGAGGCGGGTGAGGTCGGTGAGCAGGTGCTGGTTGACCACCGTGAACTCGCCCGACAGCACGCGCCGCACGTAGATGTTGGAGGTGTAGGGCTCGAAGCACTCGTTGTTGCCCAGGATTTGGGAGGTCGAGGCCGTCGGCATCGGGGCCAGGAGCAGCGAGTTGCGCAGCCCGTGCTGCGCGATGCGCGCGCGCAGCCCGCCCCAGTCCCACCGGTCGCCCGGCGGGGACACGCCCCACATGTCGTGCTGGAGCACGCCCTTGGACGAGGGGGAGCCGGCGTAGGACGAGTAGGGGCCGTCGCGTTCGGCGAGCGCGCACGACTCTTCGAGCGCCGCGAAATAGATCGCCTCGAAAATCTCCTTGTTGAGCTGTTTGGCGCCCTCGGAGTCGAAGGGCAGGCCGAGCAGGATGAAGGCGTCGGCCAGGCCCTGGACCCCGATCCCGATCGGGCGGTGCTTGAGGTTGGAGTTTTTGGCGGGTTCGACCGGGTAAAAGTTGATGTCGATGATTTTGTTCAGGTTGCGCGCGACGACGCGGGTGACTTCGGCGAGGCGGTCGAAGTCAAAGTAGCGGGTGGGGGCGTCGAGGGAGCCGGCGAGTTTGGGGCGGCCGGACGACGCGGGGGCCGCGTCGCGCTCGCGCACAAAGCGCGGGAGCGCGATCGACGCCAGGTTGCAGACCGCGGTCTCGCCCGGGGACGTGTACTCGACGATCTCGGTGCACAGGTTGGAGCAGCGGATGGTGCCCAGGTTTTGCTGGTTGCTCTTGCGGTTGCACGTGTCTTTGTAGAGCATGTACGGGTTGCCCGTCTCGACTTGCGCCTCGAGAATGGCAAACCAGAGCGTCTGCGCCTTGACGACCCGCTTGGCGCGCCCTTCCGCTTCATACTTGGCGTAGAGCGCGTCAAAGTCGGCGCCCCACACGTCGGCCAGGCCGGGCGCTTCGGCCGGGCAGAAGAGCGACCACTCCCCGCCCGCCTCGACCCGCTGCATGAACAGGTCGTTGACCCACAGCCCGTAAAATAGGTCGCGCGCGCGCGCCTCCTCCTTGCCGTGGTTTTTGCGGAGGTCGAGGAAATCGAAAATGTCGGCGTGCCACGGTTCGAGGTAGATGGCGAACGCGCCCTTGCGCTTCCCGCCCCCCTGGTCGACGTAGCGCGCGGTGTCGTTGAAGACGCGCAGCATGGGGACGATGCCGTTGGAGGTGCCGTTGGTGCCCCGGATGTAGGAGCCGACCGCGCGGATGTCGTGGATCGAGAGGCCGATGCCGCCCGCCGACTTGGAGACGGACGCGCACTCTTTCAGGGTGTCGTAGATGCCCTCGATCGAGTCGGACTTCATGGCGACCAGGAAGCAGGACGAGAGTTGGGGGCGGGGGGTGCCCGCGTTGAACAGGGTCGGGCTCGCGTGCGTAAACCATTTCTCCGACAGCAGGTGGTACGTCTCCACCGCTTTGTCGATGTCGGTCCCGTGGATGCCCACGCTCACCCGCATGAGCATGTGCTGGGGGCGTTCGACGACTTTGCCGTTGACGCGGAGGAGGTACGAGCGCTCGAGCGTTTTGAAGCCAAAGTAGTCGTAGTCGAAGTCGCGCATGTAGATGATCTCCGAGTCGAGGCGGTCGGCGTTCTGGGGGGGGAGGGGGGGGTGGGCGGGGGTGGGCGGGTGGAGCGTGGGCGGCACGCCGACCGCGCGCGCCCGCGCCGCGCCCGTCTCCCACCTCGGCGACGATGCGGGCCATTTCGTCCGCCACGAGGGGCGCCATCTCGCCGTTCTTGGGGTTGATGTGGTCGTGCATGATCTTGACGCTGAGGGAGGGGGGGAGGGGAGGCGAGGGAGGTGAGGCGCGCGCGCCGCGCGCGCGCGCGCGATCCCCTTCCCCCCCTCTCCCCGCTCACGTCTCCGAGAACGACTTGAGCGTGTTCTTGTGCAGGTTGGACACCGCGATCCGCGCCGCGAGCTAAAGAAAGGGGGAGTAGGAGCGTCGGCGGCCGTCCTCCCCACGCTGCGCGCGACGCCCCGCGCCTCCCTCTTCTCTCACCACCGCGTAGTCCGGGTGGTTGGCCGTCATGCTCGCCGCAGTCTCGGCCGCCAGCTCGTCCAGCTCGGATGTGGTCACGCCCTTGTAGACGCCGGTGGCCACTTTCTGGGCGACGAGGACCTGAGGGAGAGAAGAGGGGATGGGGGGTCTGCGGGGGCGCGCGACGCTGGCGCTCCGGCACCCCCGAATGCGGCTCCCGCCCCGGCCGCGGGCGGCGACAATGAAGGCGCGGTCGCGGCGGGGGGAGGGCGGCGGCGGCGGGCGGCGCGGCGGGCGGGCGGCCGCGCGCGGCGTTTCAAACAGACGCCCCGGCGCGCCGCGGACGCGGGCAGCGCCCGCGCGCCACGCCGGCGCCGGCGCGGACGCCGCGCGCGGTCGCGCGGCGCCCGGCGACGGCGCGAGGGCGGCCGCGCGCGCGGGGAGCCCCGCGCCCGGCGCACCGATGGCGCGCGCGACGGCAGGCCGCCGCGCGGCCGCCCGCCGCGCCGCCTCCCCTCCCCGCCCCATCCCCTCCACCTCCTCTCTCACCGGGTCGCAAAAGTCGGGGTTGAGTCCGTAGGACAGCTTGGTGATGCGCGCCGTGATCTTGTCGAAATGCACCGGCTCCGTCCGCCCGTCGCGCTTGATGACGTACATGGCGGCGGGGGGGGCCGCGGGGGGGTGGGGAGGGGTGGCGGGGGTTGAGCCGCGCCGGGAGGAGTGGGACGGGAGGGGGCGCGCGGCGGGGAGAGCGCGCCGCTGCCGGCGAGGGGGGACGACGCGCGCGCTGGCCGTTGACACGCCCGCCACCCCCATCAGAACGCGACCTCGCGCGCGCGCCGCGTCGCGGGGGCGGCGGCGGGCGCGGGATCGGCCGCTGGCTCCACCCCTTTTTTCTTCTTCCGCTTCTTGCCCGCCCTCCCGTCGCCCTCGGACTCGACGCCCGCCAGCAGGGCGTCCCCGAAGTCGTCGTCCAGGCCTTCGCCGGTCGTGGTGGGCGGGGCGGGAGGCGCGGGCTCGGGCTCGGGCGTCGGCGACGGCGCGGCGACGGCGGCGGCGGCCGGCTCGGCCTTCCTCGCCTTCTTGGCCTTCTTGGCCTCCTTGGCGGGCGCAGTGGGAGCAGGCTCCTTGGTCACCTCGCCGCCCCGCCCCAGCGCCTTCAGCACGGCGGCAACGAGCGCCGCCCCGCGGTCGGCGACCGGCGTCCGCGGCGCCACCCCTCCCCCAGCCCCCGCCGACACCGCCACGCTCGCCGTCCCCGGCGCCACGTCGCGCGGCCCGATCTCGACGCGCACGCGCACGCCGGCCGCGTCGGCGGCGCCCATCTTTTGGCCAGGGGATTTCGCGTCGTCGTCGTCGACGCTAATCTTCAGCCCCGCCCCCCGCAGCACCGCGGCCGCCGCCCGGGCCGCTTCCAGGACGGCAGCCTTCTCGTCGGGGCGCCGGTTCCAGAAGATGGGGAGGACGAGGGCGTCGATCGAGGAGGGAGGAGGAGCGGCGGGCGTACGGGCCGGTTTTGAGGCCGGCTTTGCCGCCGGTGCCGGCCCCGCGCCATCACCGTCGCCACTCTTTTCCTTGGCCTGCCTCCCCTGCTTCCGCACGAGGCCCGCGGCCCCGTTCTCCACCGCGCGCCGCGCCTTCCACTTGTTGTACGCTTCCCCCTGCGCCCTCACTTTCAAGGCCAGCGCCCGCAAGGCAGATTGCTTGCTGCGGCGGTTGGCCTCGTCCGGCGGCGGCGGCAGGCCGGCGGCCGCGGCTTTGGCCGCGCGGCGCCGCGCGCGCTTGGCGGCGGCCGAGACGCGCGTTGGCGGTGGTGGCGCTGGGGCGGCTGTGTGTGCATGATGAGAGTGTGGGCGTCTGTGGC